>Ga0194110_10001307_pt1 | contig 31865 bp, 30 predicted proteins | sample TA2Kig1200mmetaG_FD_146192 | JGI IMG/M metagenome (GOLD analysis project Ga0194110, IMG submission 146192) | Freshwater microbial communities from Lake Tanganyika, Tanzania - TA2015032 Kigoma Deep Cast 1200m | ecosystem: Environmental > Aquatic > Freshwater > Lake | place: Tanzania: Lake...
ATTTATTTTTTTTTTTTTTTCCTTTATGATTATAAATAGACTCTATTATAACAAAATAATCAACATACTTATTTAAGATATTTAACCTTAAATTTAACAAAACATCTTCATCAAAATATAAAAAGCAATCAAATACTTTTTTGTTATTTAATATTGAAACCATTCTTTATATTTCGATATATTATTAGCTAAATATTCTGGTAAAAGTTCATTTCCAACTTTTTCTAATTTTATTCTAGAATTATAATTCTTTTGAGATTGATCTAATTGATGATCATACGGTAAAATTTTACTTTTAATAAAATGTTCTAGATCTTCCTCTTTTAAGTTTGAATTTTCAAAATCAGTATGGTGAGCAAAAGTACTTAACTTTTTAAATAAGCTTTTTGCATTTTTAATATTTGTAAAGTGCCAGCCACCATTACTTACAATTTCCATACTATGTGTTTTTTTTTTTGATAAAAATACATCAAATCTCCACCATGGATATATCTTTGATTTTAAGTTTCTAATCTCTTGAGGTTGTTTTAAATTTTTTTTCTTAACTGCCTTACTTCCATACCATTTTAAGTAGGGATGTTTTAAATTAAATTTATAATAAAATAAATCTTGTTCAAAAAGTAAAAACTTTTTATTAAAATTACTAAAATTTAACTTATCTAAATTAGGAATCTCATCTAAATCACTAATTATTATAATATCCTCTAAATTAGCAGCATCAAGGCCCTTAAGAATATTATTTCTCTGATAATTATCTAATAGAAGAGAATTAAAAATATCTATCTCATTTCTATGATTGATATCATTGCTTCTATATTTTTTTAATTCAGAAGGCTTTTGATCAACTTTAATATAAATTATTTTATTTTTAAAATCTAAAAAATCATTAGCATTAAAGTTAAAGCTCTTTGGACTTCCGTTGTGGTAAAAGTTTGACTCTACCACTACAAAAAAATCTACATACTTGTTAAGTATATTTAACCTTAGCTCTGTGAGCATTTTTTCGTCACAAAAAGTAAAACAATCAAATATTCTCATACTGTTGACTTATATGTAATGTTATACTCTAAAAGTCCTTTTTAATTAGCAGAAAAAAATTGACTAAAAAAATTATTATTACTGGAGCTTTGGGTTACATAGGAACTGAGCTGTGTAGGCTTTATTCTGGAATAAGCTGGAAATATAAAATAATTGCAATTGATAACAGATTTCTTTCTGAGAGAGTAAATGAACTAAGAAACTGGAATATAGAGTTTTTTCAAGGAGATATTTTAGACAAAGAGTTTTTAAAAAGAACTATTCATGATGCAAACGTTATTCATCATTTGGCAGGAATTACTGATGTTGCTTATGTAAAAAGTGAGTCAGACCCATTAAAAGATAAAAAATTAACGCAAGTTGCATTGGAAGGTACAGAAAATATAATAAAATTTTCCAATTCAGAAAGTAAAATAATTTTTCCTTCAACTCATGTGGTATTTGAAGGATTAAACAAACTACAAAATGCAATTGAAGAAAATGAAAAACCATTTCCTGTGCTTGCTTATGCAAAGTCAAAATTTTTAAATGAAGAACAACTTATTAAAAGTGGAAAAAATTACGTAATTCTAAGATTGGCGTCGGTTTATGGGTTTTCTCATGACACGATGAGAATTGGTATTATGCCAAATCTATTTTCAAAAGTTACTTCTCAAAATGGTATAATAAAGCTTTACGCTGGTGGCAAACAGCTTAAGGCTCTTGTTCCATTAATAGATACCGCAAGGTGTTTTAAATATATGGAGGAGTCTAATATTTCAAAAGATATATTTCATCTTTCAAAGGACAGTGTAACGGTTAAGGAGGTTGCAACTATTTGTAAAAAATTAAATGATAAAATTGAAGTTATCGAAACAACTGATGAAATACCAAATCTAGGGTATAGCTTATCAAATAAAAAGTTACTAAAGACTGGTTTTAAATTTCTTTACTCACTTGAAAAATCTATAGAAGATATGATTTTAAAGTGGTCGTACATTAGTAAGTCAAAAGATATAGAGTATGTTGAAAGAGGAACTAAAGAATTTATAGACCAAAGGGGTAAAATTAGTAATTACGAATTATCTGAACCAATAAATCTTATTGGCTATATTGAGTCAAAAAAAGGAAGTATAAGAGCAAATCATTTTCACCCAGTTCAAGAGCAGAAGTGTCTTCTCATAAATGGCCAGTACATAAGCGTTTGCCAAGATCTGCTTGAAAAAAATGCACCAAAAATCACTAAACTCATAAACCCTGGAGATTTAGTTGTCACACGCCCAAATGTTGCTCATACAATGGTTTTTACCAAAGACTCAGTTTTATTAAATCTTGTTCGTGGAGAAAGAGAACATGAAAACTATGGAATTACTCATACAATTTCACATAAGATTGTATCGGAAGAAGAAAGAGACAGTTTAATTAAAAATTACAAATACCAATGCAGATCGTGTAGTGGTCAAAATTTAAAAAGATTTATTTCTTTAGGCTATCAACCTCTTGCGAATAATTTGTTAGACTCAGAAAATCAAAAAGATGAACTCTATCCATTAGAGGTAAATTTTTGTGCAGATTGTTATAACTGTCAATTATCCTATGTTGTTGAACCTGAAAAAATGTTTTCAAATTATCTTTATATGTCATCAACTGGAAAAAGCTTTGTTGAACACTTTGAAAGAGCAGCTGAAAAATACATTAAAGAACTAGGTTTAGATAAAGATAAGTCTTTTATAATTGATATAGGAAGCAATGATGGAATTGCTTTAAAACCATTCAAAACAAAAGGTTTTAATAATATCCTTGGAATAGAGCCTGCAAAGAACTTGTCAGATTTAGCTAACTCGCAAGGAATAAAAACTTTAAATGCTTTTTTAAATAAAGATAGTATTCGAAAAATTAATCAAAAGGCAGACTTAATCCTTGCATCTAATGTCTTCGCTCATAATGACGGCGTAAAGGAAATGACAGAATGTTTTGCAGATCTTGTAAAGGATAATGGAACTATTATTATAGAAGTTCAGTATTTATTAAATACACTTCAAGATCTAACTTTTGATAATATTTACCACGAACACGTAAATTACTGGTCTCTACTATCACTTCAAAATTTTTTTAAATTAAATAATTTTATTTTATTTAAAGCAGAAAAAGTTAATACGCATGGAGGCTCAATTAGAGTGTATATATCAAAAGATAAAAATAAAAAAATTGATCAATCTGTTAATGGTCTATTAAATGAAGAAAAAAAATATGGTCTTGATAAATTTGAAACTTATCAAGAATTTGAAAAAAAAGTTGAACAATTAAAGGCGAATTTTAAAAACAATATTGAAAAAATAAAAAATAATAAAGGAACCATAATTGGTTATGGATCTCCTGCAAAAGCTACGACATCTTTAAATTATTATGGAGTTAGTAATCAAATAGATTTCATAATTGAGGATAACCAACTTAAACAGGGAAAATTTCTACCCGGAGTTAAAATTCCAATAAAAAGTAAAAAAGAAGTTAAAAAAAAAGCAGACCATATGATTGTCTTGGCATGGAATTTTTTTGATGAGATTAAAAAAGGTAATTCTGAACTTGCAAAAAATATTATCAGTATAAAAACGTTAGAAAAAGCTGATCAAATTTAATTCAACTTTAGGTAGTTGAATTTTTTTATGTCTTGTATCTCTGAATCAAATAAGTACTTTCACTAAAATAAAGGGAGACAAAATGCTTCAAGAATATTTTAAACTAAAACAAAACAAAACATCCATACAAACTGAAATTACTGCTGGTATAACTACTTTTTTAACGATGGCATATATCATCGTTCTAAATCCAATAATCTTAGCTGATGGCGGATTTGATTACGGTGGAGTTTTTGTTGCAACGATCGTAGCAACTGCAGCAGCATGCTTTATCATGGGCTTGTATGCTAAAACCTGGCCAATTGGTTTAGCGCCAGGAATGGGTATTAATGCATTCATTGCTTATGGAGTTTGCAAAGGCATGGGATACTCTCCTCAAGTTGCTCTTGGTGCTGTTTTTATATCTGGGGTTATTTTTTTTACTGTCTCTCTTACACCACTTAGAAACTGGATTATTAATGCTATACCAAAAAGCCTAAAGCTTGGAATAGGTGCTGGTATTGGTCTCTTTCTTGCAATGATTGGTCTTTCAATCTCAGGAGTTGTTGTAGATCATCCTGTTACTTTGGTTACTTTAGGAAACTTAAAAGACCCAATAGTGATTCTCGCATGCTTAACTTTTGTAACCATGGTCGTATTAGAAAAACTTAATATAAAAGGAAATATTATTTTAGCACTTCTTGGCTTTAGTATTATTACCTGGGTTACAGGACTTGCAAAGTTTAATGGATTTGTTGGCCCTATTCCTGAAATGAAAATGTTTCTAACGCTTGATATTAAAGGTGCGTTAACCATTGGCTTAGTATCTGTAATATTCACTTTATTCTTTATCGACTTCTTTGATACGGCAGGAACCCTAACCTCTGTGGCTAATGTTTGTGGCAAAGTTGATAAAAAAGGTAACGTAGATAACATTGGAAAACCCGTTTTAGCTGACAGTGGTGCCACAATAATTGGAAGCTTATTTGGAACAACTAACGTAACTTCTTATGTTGAAAGTGGTTCAGGCGTCAAAGCTGGCGGAAGAACTGGTCTTACTTCATGTGTTATTGGAGTATTGTTTCTGCTTTGTTTATTTTTTGCTCCACTTGCATCTAGTTTACCAAAACAAATTGATGGAGCAGCACTAGTTTATGTCTCAACATTCTTTTTAAGAAACATTACAGACGTAGATTGGGATGACATCGGTGAATATGCCCCTGCAGTTATTGCTATGGTTGCTATGCCTGTCACTTATTCAATCAGCCACGGAATAGCCTTAGGGTTTATCTCTTATGCTTTAATTAAAATTTTTACCGGAAAAGCAAAAGGGGTATCTCCTGCAATTTGGCTGGTTGCAATTTTAGGATTAATTAGTTTTTGGGTTAGATAGTTATTTTAAATCTTTTGGACGTATATTTTCATAAACTTCGAAAGGTTGAACTATCCAAGGAGAATCTTTAAGTGGGTTTGCACAAAAGTCTGGTTTATATTTTGAATCTTTTTTGGACCAAAGTGTAGCAGTTTTAACTTCTGAAATATAAAATCCGTAATAATGTTTTAACCATTGCAAACTTTTTTCAAGAGTAATTCCTGAATCTGCTAAATCATCGACTAACAGAACCTTATCCCTTATGCCCGCAACTGTTAATGCAAGATCTCTCGAAAATACCATATGACCCCTTTGGTCCTCGGTATTATCTCCTCTGTATGACTCTACAGAGAGTATAGCCATTGGCACTTTAAAAATTCTAGACAATACATCACCTGGTCGAAGACCCCCTCTTGCAAGTGCAACAATCATATTAAATGGATAGTTGCTATCCCTTATAATTTTAGCAAGTTTTTCTACAGTTTGATTATATTCTTCCCATGAAATTTCTAATTTCTTCATCGACTAAATAAATAACACTAATTAATTTAAAGATACTAGAATAAAAATAAAGGAGAAAATTATGAAAGGTTATTGGATCGCAAAATATAGGACTATAGAAAATAAAGATAAACTTGGAAGTTATGCAGAACTTGCAATTCAAGCGATTAAAGATTTTGGAGGAACTGCATTAGTCAGGGGAGGAAAATATAAAACTTTAGAAGGTGATGAGTTTATCAGAACTGTTATCTGGGAGTTTAAAGATTATAATACAGCAATTAATTGTTATAATTCAGAAAAATATCAAAAAGCTTGGTCGCGTGCTAAAGAAACAACTATTCGTGATCTTTTAATTGTTGAAGGTGTTTAATACTCAACAGGTACAGGATCAATACTTCTCCACATATACCAGGTTGCAATAGTTGAGTACGGGGACCATTTTTTTTTAAATAGATCGATCTGAGTTTTAGATAACGGATATTTTTTTTTATATTGTTTACAAATAGCTTTGAGCAGACCAATATCTTTTTCTGGGAAAACATCTTTTCTTCTAAGATTAAATATTAAAAACATCTGCGCGGTCCATCTTCCAATACCTTTAAGTCTAATTAGATACTTAATTGCCTCTTCATCAGAAAGTTTATTTAAATATTTTAAATTAACATCGCCATCTAAGAATGCTTTTGATAAAACCCTTAAATAATCTACTTTTTGCCTTGAAAGACCACAGCTTTTGAGAGTTTTTTTATTCAATTTAAAAACATTGCTAGGATTAATAACTACTAATTTTTTTTCAAACTTCATCCAAACAGCATCAGCGGCTTTAACAGATATTTGCTGACCTACAATAGACCTGCAAAGTGAAAAAAATGGATTTCCTCTTGTTGTTAAAAAACCTTTGGAATTATTAATTATTTTTTTTAGAACTTTATCTTTCTTGGATAAAAAATTCTTACCATCTCTCCAGTAATTTGGTGCTTTTTTAATAGTCACTAATTTTGTCTTAGAGGAATAATTTTTTTATTTTTAATTTTTTCACGCATAAAAATTATAAATGAACTAAACACAATTAGCATAGAACCAATTAAAGTTATAACTGAAGGTATCTCGTTAAATATATAATAACCTGCAACTACAGCTGAAATAATGCTCAAATATTTAAGTGGAGTAATAAGTGATGCTTCTGCAATTCTGTAGGCCGATGTCATAAATAAATTTGCAATGGATCCACATATTCCAACTAAGGATAAGAAAATAAAATCTTTTAAATTCGGAAGTCTCCAGTCTTCAAAAAACAGAAAAAAAATACTTATAAAAATTAATAAAATAGTGAAATAAAATGCAATCAAATAATCAGGCTCAGTTTTTGACAGTTTTTTTATGGAAACAGTTACAATACTAAATCCAATACAATAAAATAATGGGAATATTGAATAGATATTAAATAATGCAGTTCCTGGTTTTGTTATAATCAAAACACCAATCAAGCCTGATATGACTGCAAACCATCTTTTAAAACCGACTTTTTCTTTAAGATAAAGAATAGAAAAAATTGTTACAAAAACAGGGGCTGCAAAAGAAATAGATACAACTTCTGCTAATGGAAGATGTTTAATTGCAATGAAAGTTGAAATCAATGCAAAGCTTCCTGCAAAAGCTCTTAATAAATGAAGCTTAGTTTTTTTAGTTTTAAAAAAAGTAAAAATTTTTTTTTTTGGAATTAAAAAAAAAATCGGAAGCAAACCAAAAAAACCTCTAAAAAAAGTTACCTCTCCGACTGGATAACTATTGGTAGTAAGTTTTACAAGTATGTCCATTAAAGAAAATAAAGCAACACTTGCGAACATGTAAATTGCACCTTTATGATTTGAAAAGTTCATTTTGAATTAATTTTACCAAAACAATTTCTTAACATATAAAATATCAATTAAAATAATTTTAATGGAAACTGCAATTTTTGCTGCGGGATGTTTTTGGGGTGTTCAAAAAAAATTTGATCTAACCTCAGGAGTGCTTGAAACAAACGTAGGATATACCGGAGGACACTTAGATAACCCAAGTTATGAAGATGTTTGCTTTCAAGATACTGGACATGCAGAGGCCATTGAAATTAAATATGATCCAAAAATTATATCCTATAAGGAACTGCTAGATATTTTTTGGAAAATGCACAACCCAACAACTTTAAATAGACAAGGACCTGACATTGGAGAACAATATAGATCTGCAATATTTTATGTTAATGAAAATCAAAAAACTTTAGCAGAAGAGTCTAAGAAAATAATGAATGAAAAAATCTTTAGCAACAAAATTGTAACTGAAATAACTGAAGCTAAAAAATTTTATTCAGCAGAAGACTACCATCAAAAATACTTAAAAAAACTCGGTAAATACTAGTGAGTTTAGTTACAACAGAGTGGCTAGATAAGAATTTATTTGAAGATGATGTAAAAATTTTAGATTGCTCTTGGCATATGCCAAATACAAAACGAGTTGGAAAAAATGAGTTTTTAATTGAGCACATTCCAAATGCTAATTTTTTTGATATTGATATTTTCTCTGATCCTGAATCTAAATATCCTCATACTATTCCAAAGGTTAATTATTTTGAAAAGCTATGCGAAAATTTAGGACTTAGAAATAAAGATCATATTATTGTTTATGATTCTCTTGGAATTTTTAGTTCACCAAGAGTTTGGTGGATGTTTAATTACTTCGGCCATAGTAAAATTTCTATTTTAGATGGAGGTTTGATTAAATGGAAAATTGAAAACAGAGAACTAGAAAATGGGGCTGGAAAAAAATATCCAGAATCAAAATTTTCATGCTTTAAAGATCTAAAACTTTTAAAAATAAAAGCTGATATAAAAAAAAATATTGAAGATAAAACTTTTAACTTAATAGATGCAAGAAGCTCGGGTCGTTTTAACGGTAATGAACCAGAGCCTAGACCAGATATTAAAAGCGGCTCAATTCCAAATAGCTTAAATTTACCGTGGAGTGAATGTATTGATCAAAATACAAAATGCTTTTTAAATTCGGAAATATTAAAGAAAAAATTTGAAAATTTAAAAATATCAAATTCGTCGGAGGTAGTTTTTTCTTGTGGATCAGGAGTTACCGCATGTATTTTGGCAAAAGCATTTGATATAATTGGTGGAAAAAATTTCTCTATTTATGATGGGTCTTGGACAGAATGGGCTTCAAATGACTAAAATAGGTTTTATTGGAATAGGCTTGATGGGTCTACCTATGGCTAAAAATATTTTAAAAAAAAATAATCAATTAAATATTTGGAATAGAACAAAAAGCAAAACTGAGGAACTTGTTAAGTTGGGTGCAAAAAATTTTGACAATATTAAAGATCTTGTTCAACAATCTGAAGTTGTAATAACCATGCTTGCAAACGATGATGTTTGTAAAGATATTTATCTAAAAAACCTATCTGAAGTTTGTAAAGACAATCAAATTTTTATCGACATGAGCTCAACTACGCAAGACACAGCAATTAACATTGGAAAATCTTTAAATAAAAAAAAAAGTTTTTTTATTGATGCCCCTGTATCAGGAGGAACGATCGGAGCAGAAAATGGAACGCTTGCTATAATGGCTGGTGGTGATGAAAGTACTTTTAAAAAAATAGAAAATATTTTTAATTTTATGGGTTCTGCAGTTTACGTTGGTCCCACAGGTTGCGGACAAATTGCAAAACTTGCAAACCAAGCAATTGTTGGAATAAGCATTGGTGCAGTTGCAGAGGCATTACTACTTGCTGAAAGTTCTGGAGCTAATCCAGAGGCTGTAAGGGAGGCAATGCTAAAAGGTTTTGCTGGAGGACCTATACTTCAAAACCACGGACAAAGGATTGTTAAAAATAATTTTAAACCAGGCGGAAAATCTTCAACTCAGCTCAAAGATATGAATAATATAATCGCGACTGCAAATAAATATAATGTTAATCTTCCAATATCTAAGAAAGTTCAAGAGTTATATGAAAAAACTGTCAAATCTGGAAAGGGAGACCTTGACCACAGCGCGTTATATTTGTTTATTAAAGAACTAAACAAAATATCATAGATAAAATTAGGAATTTTTAGTTAAATTTATTAATGAAAGTATCAAAAAAAATATACATTTTTACAAGTGTTGTAGTGGGCCTTGTGGTTGCAATCATAGTTGGAAGATTATTGCTAAATAATTTTGTTCAAAGCAAAATGAATCAGCAAAATCCAACCGAAGTTTTGCCTTATAAAGTTACAAAAGATAATTTTTTTGAAAAAGTTGATACCTTTGGTACAGCAATTGCAAATCAGTCTTTTTCTGTAAGAATTAAAAAAGCTGATTTAATAAATTCTGTCGAATTTGATAAAATCCTTTTTATAAAAAAAGGAGATGTGATTGCAAATCTAAAAAATGAAAGAGTCATTGCACCTTTTGAAGGAAGGTTAGGAATTAGAGAAATTACTCCTGGAATACTTGGTGGTGAAGATTCTTTTATCGTAACTCTTGATGACATTAAAATTATTAAAATAGATATTAAAATTCCAGAAAGTTACCTAGGTGTTTTAAAGAAAGATCTTAAAGTAGAGGCTACCACTGAGGCTTTTAATGAGACTTTTAAAGGTCTTTTAGAAACTGTAAGTGCTCGTGTTGATCCGACAACTCGCTCAATCTTAGTTCAGGCAAAAATAAATAATTCTGATCTTAAAATTATACCGGGAATGTTAGTTAATGTTGGTGTAATTTTAAGTGAAAAAAATTCATTGGGAGTGCCTGAAGAATCAATCATTCAGCAAGGCGATAAATTTAACGTCTATAAAATTATTGATAATAAAACAGTTGAGCTTACTGAAGTTAAGGTTGGAATAAGAAATTTCGGAAAAGTTGAAATATTAAACGGACTAAAACAAGATGAGTTAATTGTAAGAGAAGGTATCTCAAAAGTAAGAAATAAAAGTCAGATTAAAGTCATTAATTAAGAATGTTCCTTTCAGAAATTTCTATAAAGAAACCTGTTCTTGCAACAGTAATGTCCTTAATACTAGTGGTTTTTGGACTAGTTACTTTTAATAAAATTCCAGTTCGAGAATTACCAAACATTGATCCAAGCATCGTAACAGTTAGAACTGAGTATCCTGGTGCATCTGCAGAAATAGTTGAGTCTCAAATTACTCAAAAAATAGAAGATATTGTAGGAGGTACTCCTGGAATAGAAACTATTCAGTCAAAAAGTGAAGATGAAAGATCAACTATTACAATGGAGTTTAGTACGGGAACAAATATTGAGACTGCAACTAACGATGTTAGAGACAGAATTTCAAGGGTAGTTGATAACTTACCTGATCAGGCAAAAAGACCAGAAATCTTTAAAACAACTGAGGGCAATCAAACTACACTTTGGCTTAGGCTAAAAAGTCAAAACCTTTCTGATTTAGAACTAACTGATTATGCATCTAGATATTTAAAAGATTATTTCTCAACAGTTCCTGGTGTTGGGCAAATAATTCTTGGTGGAGAAAGAGAACTTTCTCTTAGAATCTGGCTTAATCCTATTGCCCTTGCATCTAGAGATATAACAGTTGAAGAAGTTCAGGCTATTCTTGCAAAAGAAAATATAGAATTTCCAGCTGGAAGAATTGAGTCAAAAAAAACTGATTTAGTAATTAAAGTAGACAAAACCTATAAGTCGGTGGATGATTTTAAAAATCTTGTTCTAAAAAGATCAAGAGATGGATCTCTTATTAAATTAAAAGATGTTGCTAGAGTTGAGTTTGGACCTTTAAACTCAAGAACTTTATTTAAAGGAAACGGAGTGAATGTTGTAGGTATCGGCATATACCAACAGTCAGATGCAAATACGATCGAAGTATCACAGGGAATTAGAAAAAAATTAGTTGAAGTAAAAAAAAATCTTAGAGAAGGAGTTGAACTTGAGGTGTCTTTTGACAGAGCTAACTATATTAAGGCTGCAGTTGATGAAGTTTATAAAACAATAATAATTTCTGTAATACTTGTTATTGTTGTAATTTTTTTATTTTTAGGAAATCTCTCTTCTGTTTTAATTCCAACTGTAGCAATACCCATATCTTTAATATCAACATTTTTAGCAATTTATATTGCTGGATTTTCCTTAAACTTATTTACTTTAATGGCATTAGTAATTGCAATTGGATTAGTGGTTGATGATGCGATTGTTATGCTCGAAAACATATACAGGAGAGTTGAACTTGGAGAAAGCTCACTAGTTGCGGCATATAAAGGATCTAAACAAGTTGCTTTTGCAATTATAGCAACAACTATTGTTTTAATTGCAGTGTTTATTCCCCTAATTTTTATCAAAGGTTTGGTTGGAAAGATTTTTTCAGAACTTGCTTTAACTTTGTGTTTTTCAATAGCCATTTCAGCATTTGTTGCTCTTACTTTATCTCCTATGATGAGTTCTAAGTATGTAAAGGTATCAGAGTCAAAAATAAAATTTCAAAAAAAATTTAATGAATATTTAGATAGATTCACAAAATTTTATAAAGAAACTCTAGAATTTATTTTATATAAACAAAAAGCTGTAATAGTTTTCTTGGCAGTAATATTAATATCAACTTTAGTTCTTTTTAAAATTACTCCTAAAGAGCTAATTCCTGATGAAGATAGGGGCGTATTCTTTGTTATTGTTCAAGCTCCTGAAGGTGCAGGTTTTGACTATACTTTAGAAAAAGTTGAACAAATTGAAAAAATATTTTTGCCAAAAATAGGCAAGGGTCAATATAGAGAAATTCTAACAAGAATTCCTGGGTTTGGTTCAAGTAAAGGAACTGTTAATTCAGGATTTGTTATTGTTTTGCTAGAAGAGTGGTCAAAAAGAAAAAAATTTGGTGGAAAAGATATCGGTGAAATTTTTCAACAGCTGAGTAGTTACCCTGGGGTTAAGGCTTTTCCAGTAATACCACAAAGTTTAAGAGCATCTGCAGATAAGCCTATTCAGTTTGTAATAAAAGGCTCAACTTATGAGCAGTTAGTTCAATGGAAAGAAATAGTTAAAGAAGAAGCTAGAAAAAATAAAAATCTCTTAAATATTGATGATGATTTAGATTTAACTAAGCCAGTACTTAAAATTAAAATTAATCATGAAAAAGCTGCTGATTTAGGAATTACTATAGATGCAATTGGGAATGCAATTCAGACTTTATATGGATCAAAAGAAGTCACAAAATATACAAGAGATGGTCAAGAATATTCTATAGTGCTTCAAGCTGATTTAAAAAATAGACAGCAACCTTCAAATCTTAATAAAATTTTTTTAAGATCTAAAAATAATGGAAAACTTATTCCACTATCAAGCATCGCAAGTTATTCGGAGAATGCTACATTCAATGCCTTAAACAGATATAATAGACAGAGAGCAGTAACGATAAGTGCAAGACTTGCGGGAAACTATACTATTAGCCAGGCTCTGAGCTATCTTGAAGATGTTGCAAAAACAAAATTACCTCCTGAAGCTAGAATTGATTACAAGGGTGCATCACTAGAATATAAAACTACAAGTGCAACAATTTATTTTATTTTTTTACTTGCACTCTTTACAGCCTATTTGTCGTTAGCTGGTCAATTTGAAAGTTGGAGACATCCTGCAACAGTAATGCTTACTGTACCTCTTGCAATTTTTGGAGGCATTATTGGACTTTGGATTGTTGGAAGTTCCTTGAACATTTACAGTCAAGTTGCTCTTATAACTTTAATTGGGCTTGCTGCAAAAAATGGAATTTTAATTGTGGAATTTGCAAACCAGCTTAGAACTGAAGGAAAATCAATTGATGAAGCAATTAAAGAGTCTTGCACAATAAGACTCAGACCTATTTTAATGACGTCAATATCAACTATTGTTGGTGTTATTCCTCTAATCATTGCAACCGGACCTGGCTCTGCTAGCCGTCTTACAGTTGGAATTGTAATTTTCACTGGAATGTTATTTTCAACTTTTTTTACACTTTATGTGATCCCGTCAATGTACCTAATTATTGGTAAAAAAACTGAAAGAATTGATGCTGTAGAGATAGAGCTTAATAAACAGCTTCAAGTAAATAAAAATAATTAAAAAATAATAAACTTACTTGTTGTAAGTTGAGATTTGCATTGACTCATTTGCTCTCGATATTTAATTGCCATTTTCTCAACTTCCTTAGCATAAGGAATTGCTACTTTTGATTTTTTATAATTTTTGTAATTACCCCAGCCCTCATAATAGGCAACATACTGTTTAAAATAATCATTTTTTGATATTTTTAAGATTTCATTAGTTTTATTGATGTACCATCCAATAAAATCAACTGAATCATAAAAACTTATTCGAAGAGCATATTTTTGATCAGTTTCTCTTTGAAATTGTTCCCAAGTTGCATTTACAGCCTGGGAGTATCCAAGAGAACTAGACTTTCTTTTATATGGAATAATCTTGAATAATTTATCCCATTCGGGAACGGCTAACCAGTCAAAGTCGGACTCTCTTTGAATTATAGCCATCTGTAATTCAATGGGTGCACCCCATTTTTTTTCAGAACCTTTTACCGCTTTGTACCAAAAGTAATTCTCAGAAAAAATTAGGCAAGCATTTGACGTATCCCTTGGTACAGTTCCGCAACCAGATACAAACAATATAATAACTATAGTCTTTATAAAAATTCGAATCATTAATCTCAAAACTATTCATTTTGAGATTTTTTTAAAGTTAACTTTTAACTGATTTTGCTATCCAATTTAAGAAATCTTTATTTCCATTTTTAATATCTGCAAACACTATACAGGGGCACTCATAAGAATGATTTTTTTTTACTAACTGTATTATATTCTTAATTTCACTGTTAATAGTTTTTGCAACAAGAACAGTTTCACTTGATGAATGAATTTTTTTTTTCCACCTATAAATAGAACTGATATTTGGAAACAAATTTGCACAAGCAATAAGTTTTTTTTTAACTAAATTTTTTGCTATTTGCTTAGCTTCTTTATTATTTTTACAAGTAATATACAGTATCTTAAATTTGCTCATTTTATAAATTTATCATAGTTCATATATTAAAAAATGTACTGTTTAATCTTGGTAAGGCATGGTCAAAGCCAATGGAATTTAGAAAATAAATTCACTGGATGGTATGATGCGGACCTTACAGAAAAAGGATTAGAAGAAGCTGAAAAATCTGGTGAACTTATTAAACAACTAAATATTGAATTTGATACAGCTTTTACATCTCTTCAAAAAAGAGCAATAAAAACTCTGCATGAAATTAATAAGAAATTAGGATCAACAATAACCCAAATAACAAAAGCCTGGGAATTAAATGAAAGACATTACGGAGCTCTTCAGGGCTTAAATAAAAACGAAACTAAAAAAAAATATGGTGAAGCACAAGTAAAAATATGGAGAAGAAGTTATGATATCCCACCACCACCAATGTCAAGGAATGATCAAAACCATCCAGTTTTTTTTGATATTTACAAAAATATTGATCCTAAAAAAATCCCTGACTCTGAGTCATTAAAAGACACTTTTAATAGAGCTGTTCCTTATTTTAAAAAATTTATATTTCCAGAACTTAAAGTAAAAAAAAAAATAATTATATCGGCGCATGGAAATAGTCTGAGGGCAATTTGTAAAGATATTTTTAATATAAGTGATCTTGCTATAGTAAAATTAGAAATTCCAACTGGAAATCCAATAAAAATTATATTTGGAGAAGATTTAAAAATTGAAAATTACGAATACTTAGACAAAGAAAGAGCTGAAAAAATATTTACCAACATTTAATATTTAGTTTTTTTAATTTTTCATAAATAGATAAATTAGTTGCATGATAAAATGTATAATCTACAATTTCTCCAATCATTGATTTATCGCTAATTGCTTGATCCCATATTTTATGAACTGAAAAATTAATATTAGGTTCCCTTTTAAAGATACTGGGTGAGATAATTTGGCAACCTGTATAGATAAGATTATTATTGTTATCTGTGCCCCTTTTTAAATATGAAGAATTTTTTTCCATGCAAAAATCTCCTTTTAAATCTTTATCAAAACTTTTATTTTTATTTACCATCAAAAGTCCAACCTTAGACTTTAAGATAACCAAGTTTTTAAATAAATTTAAAAAAGGATTTATATATTCATTAGACCATAAGGTATCGCTATTAATTGCAATGAAGTTTTCATCTTTAAAAAAATCAATTGCATTTCTTATGCCCCCTCCTGTACCAAGAATTTCAGGTTCGTGAAAAATTTGAATATCAAATAAATTTTTTTTGGTACTACAAAAGTATTTTATTTCATCTGATAAGTAATGAGTATTTACGGCAAAATATTTTACTCCGATTTTTTTTAAAAAAATTAGAGTATTTTCAAGAAGTGTAACATTATTAATCTTTAATAAAGGTTTTGGTACATCGTTAGTAAGTGGTTGAAGTCTTTTACCAAAGCCAGCTGCTAAAACTATAGCTCTTTCAATCATTTCAGTAGAGGGTCTATCTCACGTCGAATTATCATTCTAGCTTCATTAAAAATTGGATGTTTAAGCCTTTCTCTTAAAATACTCCAGGTATACGGTATTAACTTTAAATATTTTTTTTTATTATCTCTAATCGAAAGCCTGGAAAATATTCCAATAATTTTAAATAAACGTTGTACAGTTAGTATAATAAAAATTTTGTTGAATTCACTTATATTAAATTTTTTATTTTTTCTTAAAAAGGTTAAATAAAAATTAAATATTTTTTTTTTTAAATCAAAAGATGTTTTAATTCTTACGTCATCAATTAATGATGCTAAATCGTAAGCTATATGACCTTTCACAGCATCCTGAAAATCTATCAAAAAAATTTGATTTGATTTATTCATTAAATTTGAAACATGAAAATCTCTATGAACAAAAGTATTATTTTTACAATTTAAGTCCTTTAAAACTGACAATAGTACCTCTCTTAATTTAGTAATTTGTTTATTTTTTTTTATTTTTAAAACTCCTGGTAAATACCAATCAAAAAATAAGTCTAATTCTATTTTTAAAAGCTTAAAGTTATAAACTGGTAAAAAATTAAAGCTCTTAGAATTTATTTTTTGGATTCTAAAAAGTAAAAAAATAATTTTTTTATAAATAAAAAATTTATTTTTACTTTTGTTTATAATATTTAAAAAATTTTTATTTCCCAAATCCTGAATTAAATTAAACCCTTTTTTAAAATCACTACAAAAGACCTTGGGAACTAATATTTTTTTTTTTCTTAAAATAGTTGAAATTTTTTCATAAGTCTTAATGTTTAAATTTTTTTCTTTATCTGTATGAGAAAGAATAAATGATTTGTTTAAATTTTTTAAACGGTAATATTTTCTAAATGAAGCATCTCCTTTCAAAGGAGATAATTTATATTTTTGAAAATTTTTTTTTTTTAAGAAGCTATTTATTTTAGAACTATTTAAATTCATTTTTCAAAATTTGGCTCCACTTGCCGGTACCTTTAAACTTTATTTTTCTTTCATCCGTTTTTGAATTTAAAAAAAATGAAATTACTAAGTATTGATCAATAGCTTTCATAATTAAATTCGGCCACTCTATTATACTTACAAAATTTTGAATTTGGTCAAGAAAACCAATATTCTCGAGCTCTTTAAACTTCTTAATTCTGTAGAAATCGTAATGTGCAACTTGAAGATTATTCTTTTTAACTTCGTAATAGTTTACAATATTAAATGTTGGACTGGTTACCTCGCTCATAGATAATTTATTTTTAGATTGTAATTGATTAATCAAAAATCTTGAAAAGGTTGTTTTTCCAGAACCAAGATCTCCCTGTAGTAATACTATATCTCCTTGTTCAAGAAACTTTATAAACTTTCTTGCAATTTTTTTGGTTTCATTAAGATCTTTTAAATCTATCAAAATTTCTTAATATCTATAAGCATCCGACTTGTAAGGACCTTCTTGTGAAACATTTATATATTCGGCTTGCTCTTTTGTAAGTTTCGTTAACTTTGCTCCAACTTTTGCTAAATGCAATCTAGCAACTTTTTCATCTAAATGCTTAGGTAAGGTATAGACCTTATTTTTATATTTTCCTTTATTTTGCCAAAGCTCAATTTGAGCAATAACTTGATTAGTAAAAGATGCACTCATTACAAAGCTTGGGTGGCCTGTACCACAGCCTAAATTCACAAGTCGTCCCTCGGCAAGTAAAATAATTCTTTTTTTATTAGGAAATTCTATTTCATGAACTTGTGGCTTAATTTCTTTCCATTTGTGATTTCTTAATGCACTTACTTGAATTTCATTATCGAAATGACCAATATTACATAGAATAGACCTATCTTTCATTTTTCTCATATGATCAATTGTTACAATGTCTGTATTTCCAGTTGCTGTTACAACTATGTCTGCATCAGAAATGGCATCCTCCATTAATACAACTTGATATCCTTCCATTGCTGCTTGAAGTGCGCAAATTGGATCTGTTTCTGTAACTAAAACTCTTGCTCCCGCTTGTCTCAAGGATGCGGCACTTCCTTTTCCAACATCTCCAAACCCAGCAACTACTGCAACTTTACCAGAGATCATTACATCTGTTGCTCTTCTAAGGGCATCAACAAGACTTTCTCTGCATCCATATAAATTATCAAACTTAGATTTTGTTACTGAATCGTTTACGTTAATAGCTGGTATTAAAAGCTTTCCTTCACTTTCCATTTTTTTTAATGCTTTAACACCAGTAGTTGTTTCTTCAGAAACTCCTAAAACATTTTTTAATAAGCTTTGATACTTTTTATGCATCAAGGTTGTAAGGTCACCACCATCATCGAGTAATAAGTTTGGTATCCAGTCTTTTTTACCAACTATTGTTTGTTCTATACACCACCAATATTCTTCTTCAGTTTCACCTTTCCAGGCAAAAACTGGTATATTTTTTTTTGCAATGGCTGCAGCGGCATGATCTTGAGTTGAAAAAATATTGCACGAAGACCATCTAACTTCAGCTCCAAGCACTGTTAGCGTTTCAATCAAAACAGCGGTCTGAATTGTCATATGTAGACAACCAATAATCTTTGCCCCTTTGAGAGGTTGTTTAGATTTAAATTCCTCTCTAACGGCCATTAATCCTGGCATCTCAGTTTCTGCTAATGAAATTTCACGGTCACCAAAATCTGCGAGTTTCAAATCTTTGACTTTAAAATCAGACATAAATTTTAATTAACAATAAAAAATCTAATTATCAAACTTAATAATAATTTAAGATGCAAGTGGTAAGTTTATCTCTACAACAGCACCTCTTCCTTCATTTACTTTGTTGTAAGCTTTTATATCTCCTTTATGAGACTCCACAATATTTTTAACTATATTAAGACCAAGACCAGAGTGCTGACCAAATTTTTGATCAGGTCTGTCGCTGTAAAAACGATTAAATATCTTATTTATATTTTTTTCATCAAAGCCTGGTCCGTCATCAGAAATTACTATTTTTATATTTTTTTTTATAATCTCTAAACTAATGTCAACAATCCCGTTTTTTGGACTAAAAGAAATTGAATTATCAAGTATATTTAAAATAACCTGCTCAATTCTTCTTCTAAAGCCTAATATTAAAAATTTTTTTTCTTTTTTATAATTAAATTGAATTGAAATTTTTTTTTTTTCAGAATCTAAGATTCTTCCAAAATTATTAATAACAAACTGAATAATCTCTACTAGATCAAACTTATCTAATCCAAATTTAGCTTGCTGGGCTTCATCTCTTAACATTTTTGAATAATCCGTAATCAATCTTTCAATACGGCTTACATCTTCAATTAAAATTCTAATTAACCTTTCTCTTTTTTGTAGATCTTGAGTTTCAGGGATAAGCTCTGAAGCAGCTTTAAGCGATGCTAGAGGATTTCTAATTTCATGAGTAAGCTCTGAAGAAAATCTTTCTGCAAATTCAATTCGTTGATACAAATTGGCAGTCATAGTAGATAGAGAGCGTGAAAGACTTCCTATTTCATCATCTCGTGTATTAATTATATTTATTATTTTGTTATCAGGGGTATCGACTGTTGCTGATGTTGCAAATCTTCCAAGTATACGAATAGGTTTTATAATATTTGCATTTAAAAAAATTGAGAATACCAAAATTATAATTGCAACTGCCCCAACTGATCTAAGAACAAAATTTTTTCTTTCTGTTATAGCGTTTTCTATATCGTTAGATATTTCTGTAATTGCTATAAATCCTCTCTGATCATTATTTTGAAAAAGTGCCGATAAAGATATTACTAAAAAATTATCTCCAATTTTTTTAGAAATAGTTAATATTTTTTCATTTCCAAGAATGCTCAAATTTTGAGCTATTAAATTATCAAGAAACTCCGACTCCTCTCTTGTTGTTAAACTAGATGTATCAGGCGATGAGTCTGTCTCTTTAATATTTTTTTGCTGTATATTATCAATTTTAAAAAAGGGTGATGATCCAAGATCAAGTGAATGGGAGTCTATAACAATATTCTTTTTATTATCATAGAGCCTTATTAAATTAATATTTGGAAGAAGAGACTTATATTTAGTTAAAAAAATTCTTAAACTATCTTTTTTAAATTGGACGTTCTGTAAAGACATATTTAGAGAAATATTATTTATCAATTTTTGATGATCTTCATTTTTTTCTTTAACAAGTTCAGGTTCAATAGATTTTAGATAAGCAAAAGTTACAAAGCCTAGAACAAAAAAAACTAAGAGATTAAGAAATAAAAATCTTGCAAGAAGCGTCCTAAAAATTGGAGATACATACTGCATAAGCTTTAGTTAATATTCCAGCGATAACCACTACCATATCTCGTTTCAATAGCTGAAAAATTTGCATCAATTTTTTTGAATTTTTTCCTTATCCTTTTTATGTGACTATCAATAGTTCTATCTTCAACATCGTCGTCCTGACGATAAGCAACACTCATTAAAAAAGCCCTCTCTTTAACTACACCCGGTCTTTTTGCTAATTCAAGAACAATTTTAAACTCTGTTGTGGTGAGTTTGTCAGGTAACACCTTGCCAGCCCATTCACATTCTAACTGTTCAGTATCTAAAGTAAGTTTTCCAACTGATATAACATTTTTAGACTGGCTTTGTTTTGGCTCTAACTTTCTAAGTTGAACTTTAACTCTTTCAATTAAAACTTTAGTAGAAAAGCCTCCAGATTTTTTTACATAATCATCCGCACCCAACTTTAATCCGAGAAGTTCATCAACTTCTTCATCTTTAGATGTGAGTAAAATTACAGGTATAGAACTTTTTTTTCTAATTTTTTCTAACAGTTCTTCACCTGTCATCTTTGGCATTTTTAAATCTATGATTGCTAAATTTGGAGGATTTCTAGACATGCCAATATATGCACTTTCACCATCTAAATACGTATCAACTTTAAAACCCTCATTTTCAAGGGCCATAGAAACACTTGTTAAGATATTTCTATCATCGTCCACGAGTGCAATAATTTTATTCATTAAATTTAGTGTATGTCGCTCCAATTAATACCTTCGTTTATCCCAACAATCAAAGGTATGGAGAACTTATGATACGGAATCGAAGCTGTAGACATTATTTCAGAAATCATTTTTTTTTCGTTTTTTACCTCACTTTTTTCACATTCAAAAACTAACTCATCATGAATTTGCAAAAGCATTTTAGAATGAATTATTTTAGATTTGATTTTTTCATCAATCTTAATCATTGCTAAACGTAAAAGATCTGCTGCGGATCCCTGGATAGGAGCGTTAATAGCCGCTCTTTCCTGAAATGATTTAATAGTATGATTTTTATCATTTATACTTGGAAAGTGACACTTACGACCAAATACAGTTTTTACATAACCATTTAACCTGCAAAACTTTATTGTTTCATTCATATAATCTTTAATTTCTGGGAACTTTTTAAAATATGATTTTAAAAAAATATCAGCATCTTCTTTTGAAACCGATATTTGCTTTGCAAGACCATAAATAGAAATTCCATAAATAATTCCAAAATTAATTGCTTTTGCTTTTCTTCTCATTTCATCAGAAATAGATTTTTCTGAGGTGCTAAATATTTGTGAAGCTGTGATGTTATGAATATCTTCCTTATTTATGAATGCTTTCTTAAGCTCTTTTACATCTGCTAAATCCGCTAATATTCTCATTTCAATTTGACTATAATCAGAAGAAATTAAAATTTTATCTTTATCAGTTATAAATGCAGAACGTATTTCCTTTCCTTCACTTGTTTTAATTGGAATATTTTGCAAGTTTGGGTCGCTAGATGCGAGTCTTCCTGTATTAGTAGCCGCAAGTAAAAAGGAGGTGTGTATTCTTTTTGTTTTAGAATTAATAAAATCTACTAAGTTGTCAGTATAAGTATTCTTTAGTTTTGATATTTGTCTCCAGTCTAAAATTAGCTTTGGAAGTTCATGACCTTGAAATGCTAAATCCTCCAAAATATTAACATTGGTTGCATAGTTTCCTTTTTTAGTTTTTTTTGTACCTATAATTTTTAATTTTTTATAAAGAATATCGCCAAGCTGTTTTGTGGAAGCGATATTAAATTCTTCTCCTGATAAAATGTAAATTTTTTTTTCTAAATCTTTAATATTTTTTTCAAATTGTTTTGAAAGATCTTTTAAAATATTTACATCAACCTTTATTCCTATTTCTTCCATATCAGCCAATATTTTAATCATTGGCTTTTCTAAAGTTTCATAAACGTCTAAAATTTTATCTTTAACAGCCCTTTCATAAAATAACTGATATAATCTATAGGTTATATCTGCATCCTCAGCAGCATATTCGGAAGCCTTATCAATATGAACTTGATCAAAAGTAATTTGAGACTTTCCAGTGCCAGCCACCTCCTTAAACGATATAGTTTTATGGTCTAAATGTATTTCTGAAAGAAGATCCATTCCGTGTCTATGCAGACCTGAATCTAAAATATACGAAAGCAACATAGTATCTTCAATGTAATTTAGTTCGATGCCGTATTTTCTTAAAATTCTATAATCAAATTTAATATTATGACCAACTTTTCTGATATTTTTACTTTCTAATAAATTTTTAATCTCTTTTAAAACTAACTCAGTACTTAATTGTTTATTTATTTCGCTATCTTCTTTGTTTAAATGGCCAAGAGGAATATAAAAAGCCTCTCCCTCTGAAATACAAAATGAAATTCCAACTAATTCTGCGTTTTTTATATCTAAAGAATTAGTTTCAACATCTACAATAATAAACTTTTTTTCATTTGCTTGCAAAATTAAATCTTTTAGATCATCCTTTGAAAAAATTGTTTTATATTTTTTTCTATCTATTTTTATCTTTTTAATATTTAAATTTTTTTCTGGTTCTATTTCAAAATCCAACTGATCTGTATCTTGAATTCTTTGAAGTAATTTTGAAAATTCCATATTTCTTAAAAAATTAATTAACTTTTTTTTATCAATTTTCTTAACTTCAAATTCATTTAATTTGCTTTTAACTGGAACATCTAACTTTAAAGACACTAATTTTTTACTTAATAAGGCTTTATCTTTATTCTCCAAAATAGTTTGTCTTCTTTTAGTTTGCTTTATTGTTTCTGCTTTTTCTAATAAATTACTTAATGAACCAAACTCATTAATAAGTTCTGCTGCAGTCTTAACACCTATGCCTGGAACACCAGGAATATTATCTGAGGAGTCTCCTGCTAAAGACTGCACATCAATTACTTTATCAGGTGTTACTCCAAATTTTTCCTTAACTTCATTAACACCTATTTCCCTATCTTTCATAGAGTCAAACATTCCAACTTTTTCATTAACAAGTTGCATGAGGTCTTTATCTGAAGAAATAATTTTTACTTTTGCACCTTGAGAAACTGCCTCCTTTGTATAAGTTGCAATTAAATCATCGGCCTCATAGTTCTCCATTTCAATACTTGGCAAGCTAAAAGCCTGAACTGCCTGTCTTATAAAATCAAATTGTGGAATTAATTCTTCGGGAGTTTCAGACCTATTTGCTTTATAGTCAGGGTAAATCTCATTTCTAAAATTTTTTCGAGCACTATCAAAAATAACAGCTATATGTGTGGGTTTTATTTCTGTTTTCTTAGTTTCGTATAAAAACTTATAAAGCATATTACAAAACCCACTTACCGCACCAACGGGCATTCCATCACTTTTACGAGTTAATGGAGGTAATGCATAAAATGCCCTGAAAATATAACCTGACCCATCTATTAAATATAAAAGATCACCTGGTCCTAAATTTTTCATTAAACCAATAGGAATTAATTAAATAAAAGTTATATAAACATTGTTATTTAATTGTATGCAAAATTTTCCAGCTATAGAAATAAATAATCTATCAAAAACCTATATTAATAATAAAAAAACTACTGAAGCTTTAAAGGATATTAATTTTAATGTTAAACAGGGTGAAATTTTTGGACTGCTTGGTCCAAATGGAGCTGGAAAATCAACTTTTATAAACATCCTTGCTGGAACAGTTATAAAAACTAATGGAAATATCAAAGTTTGGAATTACGATTTAGATTTAAATCCAAGAGAAGTTAGGTCTTCAATAGGTATTGTTCCGCAAGAGATTAATTTAGACCCATTTTTTACACCACAAAAATTATTAGAGATACAAGCTGGAATGTATGGAGTCCCATCTAAGGATAGAATTACAGAAAAAATATTAGAAATTACAATGCTTACAAACAAAGCAAATGCATATGCGCGAAGTCTTTCTGGAGGAATGAAAAGACGTTTGCTTGTTGCAAAAGCACTTGTTCATCGTCCACCAATCTTAATACTTGATGAACCAACAGCTGGTGTAGATGTTGAGCTAAGACAAAATCTTTTAGAAAATATAAAAGAATTAAATAAAATAGGTATTACAATCATCTTAACAACTCACTACCTAGAAGAAGCGCAGTCTTTATGTGATAGAATTGCAATTATAAATAATGGAAAACTAATTGCTCTAGATCGAACTGAAGATTTACTAGAGAAAATAAGTACTAAAAAGGTATCGTTTAGAGTTAAGAGTCATACTAACATTGGAGAAAAATTAAAAAACGGCCTTAGAATAAACTACTCAAAGAATGATATAATTAGTATTATTTACAACAAAAAAGACCATCAAATTGAGGAAATTATATCTGAAGTTAAAGAAAAAAAAGTTGAAATTTTAGATATTTTAACAGAAGATGCTGATCTAGAAGATGTTTTTTTAAAATTAACAAAAAATGAAAACTGAAACCTTAGCAAATAATAAATACTCTTATTTAAAGAAAGTTTTTTTTCTCTTTTTTATAGCTCTTTTATCAACCATAATTCTAACAATTTCAGCAAAAATAAAAGTTCCTTTTTATCCAGTGCCAATGACAATGCAAACCTTTGTTGTTGCAGCAATTGGGATTTTGTTTGGTTATAAATTAGGACTTACAATTATTTCAATTTATATTATTGAGGGTTTACTAGGCTTTCCGGTATTTGCAGGAACCCCTGAAAAGGGTATTGGCTATAGCTATATAATCGGACCAACTTTTGGTTATCTTTTAGGTTTTTTTATTTGCGTATACCTTTCGGGAAGGTTTGAATTTAAAAAAAGCTATTTTTATAACTTTGCTTTATTAGTTATATCAGTTTCTTTTATCTACTGCCTTGGCGCTATTTGGCTAGGATACTTAATCGGATGGGACAAACCAATTTTTGATTTAGGAGTAAAACCTTTTTTGCTAGCTGAATTATTTAAAATTCTTCTATTAGTTGTAATTTTACCACAACTACTTAAAGTAAAATCTAAAATTAAAAAAATTATTTAGGAGACCTTTTAGAGAGGATTCTTTGAAGTGTTCTTCTGTGCATATTTAGCCTTCTTGCAGTCTCTGATACATTTCTATCACACAACTCATATACTCTTTGGATGTGCTCCCATTTAACTCTGTCAGCGGACATAGGATTTTCTGGAGGAACGGCTTTTTTATTCTTATCAGCCAATAAAGCAGCCTCTATGGCTTCAGCGTCAGCTGGCTTTGGAATATAATCTATAGCTCCAGCTTTTACCGCGGCAACTGCTGTTGGTATGTTTCCGTATCCTGTAAGTACCACAACTCTGCTATCTGGAAGCAAATTATGGACTTCTTTAACTACATCTAGTCCATTCCCGTCGTTGAGCCTTAGGTCAACAACTGCAAATCCTGGTGGGTTAGACTTAGCTTTAGATTTTGCATCCTCAACACCCGATGCGGAAACTACCAAAAAACCCTTATTTTCCATCGCTTTTGAGAGCCTTATCCTAAAAGGATCATCATCATCTACAATAAGAAGAGTTTTGTTTTTAAAACTATCAAGTTTAAGTTTTGATCCAGAAAATTTTTCCATTCAGATCAATATAAGATCTTAAGAAGACTTGTTCAAGATAAGAGAATTGTACCCAACAGAAAAATTCTATAACACTAAATAATTTCTTTACAGAAAATTAAAATTACCTTATTTCAACGACTCAAGAGTCTGTTAAAAATAACAGCTCTTAACTAACGTGGGGTTTTATGAAATGGGAAAATTTCAGTCTGTTAATGAGCTGGTTCAGGTTCTTCGACCTGTAAATCCAGTTTATTGTATTCGACCTGAGAGCTTAAAACTCTCTTGTAATTTTTTTGTAAATAATTTCCCCGGGAAATCCCTGTACGCAGTAAAAACAAATCCCAATGAAACCGTTATTAAAAATATTTATCAGAACGGTATCTCTAATTTTGATGTTGCCTCCCTTGAAGAAATAAAATTATTAAAAAAAATTGCCCCTGATGCAAAATTATATTTTATGCATACTGTTAAAAACAGAAACAGTATTGAAGAGGCATATTTTAAATATCAAATAAAAGATTTTGCCTTTGATACAAAGGATGAATTAAATAAAATTTTAGATTCTACAAAAAATGCTAAAGATTTAACTTTATATCTTAGAATCTTTGCGTCAAACGAGCATGCTGAAATTGACTTATCAAAAAAATTTGGAGCATCAATAAGTGAGGCTGTTAATTTAATCAAAGTTGCAAAGCTTCATGCAAAAAAAATAGGAATAAGTTTTCACGTTGGTTCGCAATGTATGCACCCAATATCGTATTCAAAGGGAATTAAAGAAATTGGAAATTTAATTTTAAAATCTGGAATTGAACCGGATATTATAAATGTAGGTGGAGGTTTTCCATCACGATATCCTGATTTGTATCCGCAACCACTTGAAAATTATATTACTGAGATATCAGAAGCTATTGAGAAATTATCCCTTAAAAATAAACCTGAATTAATCTGCGAACCTGGTAGGGCTATTGTTGCAGAAAGTGGATCTACTATTGTAAGAGTAGAATTAAGAAAAAAACAAAAACTTTACATCAATGACGGAACATATGGATCCCTTTTTGATGCCGGAACACTTAATTTTATTTTTCCAACTAGAGTTATTGAAAATGGAAAAAATTTAAGCAGAAGACTCACTCCTTTTAGTTTCTGTGGACCAACGTGCGATAGTATGGATTTTATGAAAGGACCATACATTTTACCAAATAATCTTAATGAAGGTGATTATATAGAAATAGGGCAGCTTGGTAGCTATGGACTGACATTTAGAACAAAATTTAATGGATTTTACTCTGATGATATTCATGAAGTTGAGGACAAACCTATAATGTCTATGTACCAACAAGATGAAGAACTTAAGAGTAATTATCTTGTTGCTTAATGGCTAGTTCAACGCCGTCAGTAGGACATAACAAATCCAGCTTTTTAAAAAATAAAGTAGAGCACATTGATATCACATCCTTTGATGCTAGGCCTATTATTGATGGGATGTCTAAAATGTCATTTAGCTCTAGAGAAACTGCAAACGCAGCTAGAATATTTAACAAAATGTTAGGTGATAAAGACTGTTCAATATTTTTAACTTTAGCCGGCTCTACCTCTGCGGCGGGATGCATGAAAATTTATACTGATTTAATTCGTTTCAATATGATAGACGCTGTTGTTGCAACTGGAGCGTCCATAATAGATATGGATTTCTTTGAAGCACTTGGATTTAAACATTATCAAGGCTCACAGTTTCAAGATGATAGCGTTTTACGCGATCATTATATTGACCGAATCTACGATACTTACATTGATGAGGACCAGCTGCAAAAATGTGATAAAACGATTTGTGAAATTGCAGATACGCTAGAGCCAAGACCGTATACTTCGAGAGAATTCATTAAAGAAATGGGAAAATATTTACAAAAAAACTCAAAAAAAAAAGAATCTTTAATTCAATGCGCATATGAAAAAAATGTTCCAATTTTTTGCCCGGCTTTTACAGATTCTAGCGCTGGATTTGGACTTGTAATGCATCAAGAAAAAAACCCTAAAAAACATTTAACATTAGACTCAGTAAAAGATTTTAGAGAACTTACTGAAATTAAAATTAGATCAAAAACATCTGGTTTATTTATGGTTGGCGGTGGAGTTCCTAAAAACTTTATTCAAGATACTGTTATATGTGCCGAGTTATTAGGAAAAGAAGTTGATATGCATAAATATGCAATTCAAATAACTGTCGCCGATGTTCGCGATGGTGCATGCAGTTCTTCAACACTAAAAGAAGCAAGTTCATGGGGAAAAGTTGATACATCAATGGAACAAATGGTTTTTGCAGAAGCAACTACTGTGGTACCTTTGATTGTAAGTGATGCTTATCATAGAAAAAATTGGGAAAATCGAGAAAGAAGAAATTTTTCTAAAATCTTTTAAAAAAGATGGCAAATGTAACTAAAGTTGCCTTGATCCAGATTAAAATGGATACAAGGCCAAAAAATAATCTAGAAAAAGCAATAAAAAAGATACAACAAGCAAAATTAAAAGGAGCTCAAATTATCTGTCTTCCGGAACTTTTTTTAACACAATATTTTTGCCAGGAAGAAAATCATTCAAATTTTTCATTAGCTGAAAAAATACCTGGTCCAACAATTGATGTTTTAAGCAAAACTGCTGTAGAAAATAAAGTTATATTAATAGTCCCTTTGTTTGAAAAAAAATTATCAGGAATTTATTATAACTCCTGCGTAGTTATAAATGACAATGGAAAAATTATTGGCCATTATAGAAAAATGCATATCCCTGATGATCCCCAATATTATGAAAAATTTTATTTCACACCTGGTGATCTTGGTTTCAAAAATATAGAAACTAAATTTGGAAATATTGGAACCTTAATATGTTGGGATCAATGGTTTCCTGAGGCTGCAAGAATAACAACTCTTAAAGGTGCAGAAATAATTTTTTATCCAACAGCAATCGGGTGGCATCTTAGAGAGAAAAAAAAATTTGGAAAATCTCAACTTAATGCATGGTTGACCATACAAAGATCTCATGCTATCGCAAATGGAGTTTACGTTGTTGCGGTGAATAGAGTTGGAAATGAAGGTAAAAAAAACAAAAAGATTCAATTTTGGGGTAATTCAGTTGTTTTCGACCCTAATGGCAACATAATAGCGCAAGGCCACAATGAAAAAGAAGAGATAATCATTTGCAAAATTGATCTGAATAAGGTCGAAAAAGTTAGACAACACTGGCCATTTCTTAGAGATAGAAGAATAGATTTTTATAAAGAATTATTAAAAAACTCACATAATGAGTGAGCATTTAGCGTCTCTTGGCTACCGAATGCCTGCAGAGTGGGAAAAACAAAGCTCAACATGGGTTGCTTGGCCTCATAATAAGTATGATTGGCCGAATAAATTTAAAAATATCCCAAAAACATTCGCAAAAATAATATCCGAAATATCAAAAGTTCAAAGAGTAGATGTTCTTATCCAGCCATCTGCAAATAAAAAAGAAATACTAGAAATCTTAGCAAAAGAACAATCGCAAATAAGAAATATTTTTATGTATAAAGTTAGAACGGATAGAGCTTGGACTAGAGACTTTGCTCCAAACTTTTTAGTAAATAATAATTTAAAAAAAAAATTAATACCTAATTTTCAATTTAATGCTTGGGCAAAATATAACAATTACAAAAATGATAACCAAGTTAAGATTAAGATTTCAGAAATGAAACAAATTGAAATAATTGATATTGTACAAAAAAATAAAAAAATAGTCCTCGAAGGAGGTGCTATAGATGTAAATGGAATTGGCTCTATTCTTCTTACAAAAGAATGTCTTTTAAGCAAAATCCAACAAAGAAATCCAACCTTAAATAAAACAAATTTAGAAAAATGTTTGTATGAAACATTAGGTGTTAAAAATTTTATTTGGCTACACAAAGGAATTGTTGGCGATGATACTCATGGCCATATAGATGATATAACTCGATTTTTTGATATAAATAAAATCTTCACAGCAGTAGAAAAAAATAAAAAAGATAAAAATTACGCTGCTTTAAAAGAAAATCTAAATATCCTACAAAAAGCAAAAAATATTTATGGAAAAAAATTTGAAATTTTTGAAATACCAATGCCTGACCCTATATTTATTGAAAATACAAGAGTGCCTGCAAGTTATTTAAATTTTTATTTTGCAAATAAAATACTTCTAGTCCCAATTTTTGAAAATAAAATGGATGATAAAGCAATAGCAGTTTTTGAAAAGAAAATAAAAAATAGAAAAATAATTCCTATTAATTGCTTAGATCTCATCTGGGGATTTGGTGCAATTCATTGCATGACACAACAAGAACCTTTCATATAAGTTCAGCTTTTTTCAAGTCACTATAAGACCAAAAAATATCAACTACAGCCCCACTAGTTTTGTTATTGTAAAAATTTATTTTTGCTTTTAAGCGTTCTAAAAATGTTTTAGATATAAAAAAACCAAGACCTAAACCTTGGTTTTTAGAAATAAAACTTGATTGTGATTTTATATATGGATCTCCTAAATTATTTTTTATTTCACTTGAAAACCCAGGACCATCATCTTCAATTATAATTTGTAAATAATTATCAGAAGATTTAATTACAACTTTTACTGTTGTTGTACAAAACTTAAAAGCGTTATCAATTAAATTTTTAATTCCATAAATGAGTTCTATTTTTTTTTTTAAGAAATAATCTTTGTTATAATTATTGATATCTAATAAAAAAATCTTATTATTTAAAAACTGTGATGAATTCTTAATCTCTTCAATTATTAAATGGCAAGATGCATTTTCCAAAAATAAATCCTGCTTATATGGATCAGATGTTATTTGTTTTAAAATTTCTCCACACCGCTGAGTTTGGGATACTAAAAGATCGATATCTGATTTAAATTTTGAATATAAACTAGCTTCTTTTTTTAACTCTTTTGCAACTAAAGATATTGTATTTAAGGGCGTGCCAAGCTCATGGGCTGCTGCTGCTGCAAATCCACTTAACGACTTTAATTCCTTTTCCCTTAAAAATGTTTGTTCGAGTTCATGAATGGCCTTACTTCTTCTTATATTTTCTGTTTTGATACCTTGTGAATAAATAGCAAAAAAAATTATTGCTGTACAAAGTGCTAAGGTTAAACCCCCAATATAAAAACTTGGAAAAAAGTTTATTTGATTTAATCCTGGAAGCTTAAAATAAAAAAAAGATAAAAATACTGTTAGTATAACTGACATTATTCCAATGAAAACTGTACTTCGTAAACTTAAAAATCCGGATGCGATAGTAATTGGGGCTGCAATTAATATTGAGAAAGGATTTGTAACTCCTCCTGTTAAAAAAAGTAAACCAAACAATTGGATCAAATCAAAAAAAATACTCCATGTAGCCTGGATGTTTGTTAAAAGATGAGTTTTCTTAGATTTGGCCTGTAAAATTATATTTAAAAAAGCTGAAAGTAAAATAAGAGAGAAACAATAAAAAAGGGGTAATTCAAAATTAAATAAAAAATAAACAGCCAAAATAGCTGCTAGCTGCCCAATAATAGCAATCCATCTAATTTTGATTAGTATTGAAAGCTTAATTCGATTTTCATGAATACCTTCTGTACTTAGTTCTCGCATAATATTTAAACATCGAGGTTGCTTACCCTTATTGCATTTTTCATAATAAATTCTTTTCTTGGTAAAACATCATCGCCCATCAATATTTTGAATATTTCATGATCGTTTTCATTTGGTTTTGTGACATTGGCCCCTCCGTTATTTGAGTATTTAACTTTTAATAAAGTATTATTTTTGGGATTAAGCGTTGTTTCCCATAGTTCATCCGGGTTCATTTCACCTAAACCTTTAAAACGCTGAATAGAGAAAGATTTTTTTCCTTCTTCTTGAATAATCCTTAAAAACTCAAACGGAGATCTAATTTCTAACTTCTCACCTTTTGAATTTAAAAGAATGCATAGATTTC
>Ga0194110_10001309_pt1 | contig 31826 bp, 24 predicted proteins | sample TA2Kig1200mmetaG_FD_146192 | JGI IMG/M metagenome (GOLD analysis project Ga0194110, IMG submission 146192) | Freshwater microbial communities from Lake Tanganyika, Tanzania - TA2015032 Kigoma Deep Cast 1200m | ecosystem: Environmental > Aquatic > Freshwater > Lake | place: Tanzania: Lake...
AGCTAAGGTCGTTCTGGTCTCATAGCGTGCTCGTCAGGGGTCTGCGACCCCGCCTTGACCACTTGTTTGGCTGCTTCTGGCGGGACCGTCGCCAGCAATGGGGCGTCGGCGCTGCTCGACCGGGAAGTACACTGCCTGCCGTAAGCAGTTGCCGCGCCCCGACCGCCGGTCACAGACCGGCGGTGAGCTGCCGAAAGGCTTAGCTTGATGCCTATGGGCGAAGCCCCCATAGGCATCAAGCTAAGGTCGTTCTGGTCTCATAGCGTGCTCGTCAGGGGTCTGCGACCCCGCCTTGACCACTTGTTTGGCTGCTTCTGGCGGCGACCGTCGCCAGCAATGGGGCGTCGGCGCTGCTCGACCGGGAAGTACACTGTCTGCCGTAAGCAGTTGCCGCGCCCCGACCGCCGGTCGCAGACCGGCGGTGAGCTGCCACTTATTGAAAAGATACGACTCTGACCTTGTCTTGTAGCCCGAGCTGCTCCATCACTCAAGTCATCACGCACGAGGGCAAGCGAACGACCTTAGTCAGCAACTGGACAGCAAAACGATATAACGCCGGAACGTACGGAACGAACTTGATTGCAGACATTCTGGGGGAACCCGGCCAGTCGCACATGTTCCAGTACATCCGTCTGGAAAGCTACGAGGACACCCTCAACAACCTGCGCTTCCGGCCGCTGGACGGGCCGCTGCTCGAAGCGCTGGACGCCCTGCCCGACTATCGGCTCCACTACATGCTGGACTACGAGACCGGGGGCAGCCCCAGCCTGCTGGACGCCGCGCAGTTCGACCGGCCGTTCGCGTACCAGCTCGCCATCACCCGCCACGACGTGGCCGAGCCGCGGGCGGCCGATCTGGTGACCACCTTCAACTTCCTGCTGGGCCTGCGCGTGCGGGCGATCCGCACGTTCCAGAAACCCCAGAAACCCGGTTTCTCGCCCGCCCCCGTCGTGCGCGTGACCGGCGAGGACCCGGCCGGCCGCCGCGTCTGCGTGCTCTGGCGCGACGTGCCGCCCCTGGCCGAGATGGAGGCGGAGCGGGCGTGGCTGCAAGGGGAGGCGCTGGCGGGCGTGGCGTATGACCTGCTCTACATCAACGGCGAGTCCGCGCTGCCCGGCAGCCTGGCCATCGAGCCGGAGTTCAAGCGGCTGATGTTCGAAGGGGTGCGGTGAGGAGGGGAGATCCTATGGCCGAAGACACCCTGGGGCCGGCGCTCCTGGCCGACATTCACGGCATGATCGAGGAAGCCCGCGCCGCGGTCGCCGCGACGGTCAACGCCGGGCTGACCCTGCTCTACTGGCGCATCGGGACGCGGATCAACGATGAGGTGCTGCAGGGCGAACGTGCCGAGTATGGCCGGGAAACCATCTTGGCATTGGAGAGACAGTTGGAAGCCGAGTTCGGTCGCGGCTTCTCGGAAAAATCACTGCGGCACATGGTTCGCTTCGCCGAAGCGTTTTCCGATGTGCAGATTGTCTCATCACTGCTGAGACAATCGTCAGCCCGGCGAAGACTCGCCCCTGGGGATCATCCTGTGCGCGGGCAAGAAGCAGGAGCAGATCGAGCTGTTGGAGCTTGACAAGGCCGGCATCCACGTCGCCGAGTATCTGACCGAGCTGCCCCCGCGCGAGCTGCTGCAAGAGAAGCTCCGCGCCGCCATCGCCCACGCGCGCGCCCGTCTGGCCGAGGCAGAGCTACGATAACTCACCGTGATCTTGTGCGCCGGCAGCGGCGCGGCCATCCGTTCAATCCCGCAGATTCGTTGCCCTATCCTTCGCCCTCCAACGCCCTTGCCAACTCCCGCACCTCGCCGTCCCGCCGGCCATAGCCCAGCTCCGCGACCATCCGCCGGGCGACGGCGAAGTGCTCCCGCGCCGCAGGCCGATCGCCCGTCGCCAGGCAGAGCCGCGTATACTCCAGGTGCGCGTCCGCCTCGTGGAGCCGCATGCCCCCGCGCGTGGCGATGACCAGCGCCTCGTCCAGATCGCGCCGCGCCCGGTCGAAGTCGCCGGCCGCGCGGCCCAGCGCGGCGCGGGCCAGCAGGCCGCGAGGTACGTCGTCCTGATTCCCCGACTGCCGCAGGCCCGTCACGGCCTGGTCGAGTTCGGAGGAGGCGAAGGTGAGGGCGGACGAAGGACGAACGACGAAGGGCGAAGGACGACCGACGATGGACGACGACCCGCCGGTTGCCACTGCGGCCAACGCCAAATGCGCCCGGCCCAGGGTGAGGTGGTCGAGGGCGATGTCGAGCAGAAGCGTCCCCTGTTGCTTCGCCCACTCCAACGTCTGCCCGGCGCGGCGCAGCGCCTCCGCCGCCTGCCCCCCCGCCAGCAGCAGGTCGCAGTACCGGTAGCCCCCGAGCGAGTAGAGGAGCGGGTACGCCGGCTGACTCGCCGCTTGCATCTCCTCCGCCTCCTGGAAGCGGGCCGCGGCCTCGGCGGGCCGGCCGGCCTGGTGCAGCGCATCGGCCAGGGTCGTGCGGTTGATCATTCGCATCTCCCAGCCGCCGCTGCGGTCGGCCAGTTCGACGCTCTGCTCAGCGTAGTGAAGCGCCGCGGGCAGGTCGCCCGCGGTCAGCGCCAGCTCGCTGAGGTTGCCGGCTCGGATGGCGGCGTTCTTCCAGTCCTTCTGAGCAATACCGGCTTCCAGCCCCGCGGCCATCGGCTCCAGCGCCTCCGCCAGCCGGCCCAGGGCGCGCAGGTCGTAGCCGGCCTCGTTCAGGATCCAACTCTTCCACTCCTCCCGCAGCCCCGCGACCGGCCGGCGCCAGGATGCATTCGCATCGAAGAAGCCGGACAACGCGGCCAGGTCGGCGCCGAACGCGCCGAGCTTGTGCCAATGAAAATGTTCAGCGCCCCGCTGAATCCGCCGCCAGTACACCTCGTCCAGCGCCTCCTGATGCCGGCCGGCCGCGCAGCCGTGGGCCACGGCCGCGTAGAGCGGCGCCATCGCGGCCAGGGTGTCGGGCCATTCGGGCGCTTGCCGCCGGTAATGCTCGTACAGCCGGTCGTGCCCCGCGCGCCAGGCGGCCGCGTCCGCCGCCCGGAGCTGCTCGCCGAAATGTTCGCGCACCAGGGGGTGGGCGTCGAGCGCATCGGGGTCGTCGGGGTCGCGGTCGCCCAACAGGCGGGCGTGGCGCAGCCGGATGACTGCCCGATTCCACTCGGCATCAGGGATCGGTTCCGGCGGCTTGCGGGGGGCAAACAGACCGGCCAGCCCTTTCTTCGGCGCTTCCCCGCGAAACAATGCATCGGTCAAGCCCGGGATGGGCGGCGCAGCGCGCAATGCCCCCAACGCGTCGCCTTCCGCTGGCCGGTCGAACAGGCCGATTAGCCGCAGGATGGCCCGCTCCAACCCTGGGCCAAGCCACTTTTCGTAAGAGGCCATCACCTGCCGGGCGTGGCCGCCCCCGCTCACGTCGCCCGCCAGCGGCCCGACCTCGCTCCGCCGCCGCACAGCGCCATCGCACGCATCCCGCAGCAGGCTGCCGAGCAGCGTCAACGCCAGCGCGTGGCCGTCGTAGTCGGCCGCGGCGGCTTGCAGCTCATCCGGTGTCCCCTTCACGCCGGCCCGGCGCAGCAGCGCCTCGCCGGCCGCGGGGGCCAGCGCCTCCAGGTCGTGGCGGCGCACGGTGACGCCCTCGCAGTCGGCCAACTCCTCGGCCGCCAGCCGGGTGGTGACGATGCAGAGGCCGGGGTTGTATCGCGCCAGCTCGCGCAGCAGGCTCGCCATGCCGGGGTCACGCAGCCGGCCGGCCAGTTCGCCGGGCGGGTATTGCAGCGGCTCCAGCCCGTCGAGCACCAACAGCGTCCGTCCGGCGCGCACCAGCTCGGCCAGCCGCTCCCCCTTGTCCCACGGGCTGCCCGCGTCCGGGTCGGGGTCGCCGAACCAGCGCAACGCGGCCGCGATGAACGGATCGGCCGACGCCTGCCGCCCCTCGGCCGCGCCCTGGCTGTAGAACGACCAGCCGTAGACCCGCTCGGCCCCGCGGTAGCCCTCGGCCGCCAGCCCGGCCAGCCACTTGCTCACCAGCGCGGTCTTGCCCGCGCCGCCCCACGCCACGAACTCGACCACGTGCGTCTTCGGATCGGCCCAGGCGTCATCGAGCAGCGCCAGCTCCCGCTCGCGACCGAAGAGGTCGGGATGGGTGGTGGGGAGTTTGGCCAGGGAGATTTTGGGGGCTGCGGGGACTGGTGGGGCGTCCGGCTTGCCGATCCGCGCGGCGAAGTTGGCGTATTGGTTCGGGTTCGAGGCCCGAATGTGGGCTAGAAGGTCATTCAGCAAGAGTCGCCGGTCGGCGTGCTCGACGAGCCTGAGCACCCTATCGGGCTTGCTCTGGCCGGTGGTGAATTGCTCGTACACCTCACGGTAGTAGTCGAAGCAGAGGGTGCTCAACTCTTCGCTCGAAAATGCGGCAACGACGAGTTCTCGAATGGCGGCGAGGTTGTAGGACATGGCGGCGGCTCCGTGCTATGTCAGGAAGTCCAGGTAGTTCTCCGGCGTGATGACCTCGAACGCAGCCTCGGGCGAGACGCTCGACCACCCCTTCGGCGCGGATACCGCTTTGCGGGCCGACCATTTGCACTCGTAGCCGAACAGCCCGCCGTCACGCTCCTCCACCAGGTCTATCTCCTGCTGGTCGTAAGTTCGCCAGAAATAGGCGTTGGCGTAAATCGGCGCGTAGGCCCGCCGCTTGATGCGCTCGATGAGGAAGAAGCTCTCCCAAAGCTGCCCCACATCGTTGCGCTGATCCAGGTCGTTGAACTGGGCGATCAGCGCATTGCGGATGCCGTTGTCGAAGAAGTAGTACTTCGCCCGGTTGCTGACCTCCTGGCGCAAGTTGCGGCTGAACGCGCCCAGGCGGTAGATGACGAACGCCTTCTCCAGCAGATCCAGGTAGCGCCGCACCGTCTTCACATCTACGCCCAGTTGACCGGCCAGCTCAGGATAGGAGACCTCCCCCCCGACCTGAAAAGCCAGCAGTTTCAACAAGCTCAACAGAGTGCGGGAGCTTCTCACGCGGTCGAAAGCGAGAATATCCTTCAGTAAGTAAGAATTGGCGATCTCGGTGATGGCCTCGATCCTGGCGTTGCGGGTGGGCGACTCGATCACCTCCGGGTAAGAGCCAAAAACGAGAAGTTCCGGCAAATGCTCCCGCAGCTCGTGGCGATTGTACCGCGACAGCAACTCGGCCTGGGCGATGGGGAACAGGGTCAGGGTGCGTTTGCGGCCGGTGAGCGGCTCACCCACCTGGCCGGCCAGCTCGAACGAAGAGGACCCCGTCGCGATCACGCGGATGTCTGGCCTCTCATCCACGATGATCTTGAGCGCCTGGCCGATCTGCGGGATGCCCTGGGCCTCGTCAATCGCGAGCAGGTCATACCCCTCGACGTAGCCCAAAATCTGGCGGAACTCCTGCGAGCTGAGAATCTGCTGCGTGGTGATGTTGTCGCCGGAATCCAGCTTGGATTTGAGCGACGTGTGCGCCAGGAAATCCCGCAGCAGCGTCGTCTTGCCCACGCGCCGCGGGCCATAGATCACCAGGACTTTGCCCGGCTGCAAATAGGCATCGAGTGGGGTGTAGGCACGCGTGATCATGGGGGTAGTATAAACAACTCCGTGAATTCAGGCAAATTCAGGGAGTTGAACTCCATGAATTCATCGAAATTCCAGGAGTTGCGCTCCCTGTGTGGCCGGGTAAATCAAAAAAGATCAAAACAGGGTCAACTGCTTGCTTTCCTCTTTCTTCTCCGGCGGCCGATACTTCATCTCCTGGATCTCCTTCAGCGCGGCCTCGATGTCGCCCACGAAGCGCGACGCGGCGTTCTCCATGAACTGGCCGAACAGCACGCGCTTGGCCGCGTGGGTCAGCGCCAGCTTGCGCCCCGCCCGCGTCAGGCCGACGTAGAAGAGCCGGCGCTCCTCGGCGACGTCCACCTGATCGCTGTAGCCGGTCTCCGAGTGCGCAGCCTCCCTGTGGGACCGAGCCACCCGCCGGTAGGGCAGCAGCCCTTCCTCGCAGCCCACGATGAAGACCACCGGGAACTCCAGCCCCTTCGAGGCGTGCAGGCTCATCAGCGTCACCCGGTCGGCGCGCGGGTCATAGGCGTCGGTCTCGCTTTGCAGCGCGGTCATCTCCAGGAAGTCGCCCAGGCGATCCTCGAACGGCACGGCGCGCAGGACGAGCTGGCGCAGGCGCTGCGCGTCCGCAGCGTCATACGGCTTGCCCCGGCGCTCGACGGTCTGCGCCATGATCTGCTCGATCAACCGGGCGACCGGCGTGCCGGTCGGATCCGGAAGTCCATAGGTATCTGGAATCGAGGCTTTAGCCGGTTGCACTCTTGGCCCAGAAAAACCGGCTGAAGCCTCGATTCCGGATCGCGAAGCCTCCATCTTTATCTGACTGGCTAGCACCGGCGCATTTGGTAACCACGCCCGCGGGTTGTACACCCGCCACAGATGCGCCAGCACCTCACGCACCGCCTTGTACTCATAGAGCGATGTCTGCCCGACCGTCTGATAGGGGATGCCGGAGCGGTCGAACGCCTCGATCAGCAGCCGGCTCTGCGCGGAGAGGCGGTAGAGCACGGCGAAATCGGCGAAGGAGCGGGCCGCGGCGGGCGTCTCGCCGGTCACGCGGGCGGAGTCGAGCGAAAAGTAGCTCGTCCCGCCCACCATCTGCTCGATCTGGTGGACGACGTACTCGGCCTCGGCCTTGTCCGTCGGCGCGCGATAGATGTCGAGCCTGACCTGGTCGGCGAACTCGGCCAGGATTTGCACCGCGCCGCGGTCGGGGTTGCGCGCGATCACCTGCACGGCGGCGTCCAGGATCGCCTGGCTGGAGCGGTAGTTGTGACTCAGGCTCAGCTTGACCGCGCCGGGATAATCCTGCTCGAAACGGAGGAAATAGCGCGGGTCGGCCCCGCGGAAGCCATAAATCGCCTGGTCAGGATCGCCGATGACGCAGAGGTTGACCCCGTCCCCCCCGTCCCCCTTGTCTCCCTGTTTCCTTGTTTCCCCCGTTTCCCCCGCCCCCGTCAACAACCGCAGCAACCGATACTGCGCGGCGTTCACATCCTGGTACTCGTCCACCGAAATCCAGCGATAGCGCGCCTGGGTCGCTGCAAGCACGTCGGGATATTCTTCCAGCAGGCGGATGGGCAGCAGGATCAGGTCGTCGAAATCCACGGCATCGCCCGCGCAGAGGGCGGCGTCGTAGCGACGATGAAGCTCATTGAATGGAATGGAGGCTTTAGCCGGTTGGGTTCTTGAGACAGAGAGACCGCCTGAAGGATCGATTCCGGAGCTTTTCGCCGCCGAGATCGCCGCCAACACATCCTCGATCTCCCCTGCCGTCAACTCTGGGCACGCCTGCCGTAGCAGCGCGGCGCGATCCTCGTCGCTCAGGATGACGAACCTCGGGTTGAGGCCCAGCCGCCCGGCGTGTTCGCGCAGCAGCATGACGCCGAACGCGTGAAACGTCTTGATTGTCACGCGGGAAACCTTTAGGGTCTCTGGAGACCCTAAAGGTTTGGTGGCCAGCAGCCCCTCCAGCCGCTCCCGCATCTCCCCCGCGGCCTTGTTGGTGAAGGTGATCGCCAGGATGTTCTCCGGCGCGACCCCCTTCTCCTGGATCAGATGCGCGATGCGAGCGGTCAGGGTGCGCGTCTTGCCCGTCCCTGGCCCGGCAATGATTGCCAGCGGCGCATCGGTGCAGAGAACGGCGGCGCGTTGTTCGGGGTTGAGGGCGAATGTGCTGCGTGCTGCGGATTGCGTACTGCGGATTCCGTGTTGCGTGTTGTTTGCTGTAACGATCGCGCCGTCAGCCGGAGCGTAAGATGCCGGCGTCTCTGCCACGGCGAAGAGACTCGGTAGCTCCTCATCATGCATTCCCAGCCGCTCTGTCCCAAAGGGCGGCTTCGCACTGACCGGCGGTCGGGGGTCACGAACCCCCTGAGAGCCGGGAGAATTGGCTCGCCCGCCCCCTGCCCCCTGCCCCCCATCCCCTGTCCCCTGTCCCCTGCCCCCTGACCCCTGACCCCTATCCCCTGACCCCTGTCCCCTGTCTCCCGCCCCCTGCCCCCTGCCCCCTCTCTCCTGACCAAACAACCCCATCTGCGTCTCCGACACGCCGGCGCCGCCGAAGACACGGATCACGCCGTACTCGCCGTCGTAGCCGGGCTGGGCGACGACCTCCCCGCGGCGCATGCGGCCGATGGCTTCGGCCAGGCGCTCGCCGCCCGCGGCGGTGATGTCTTCCAGGGGTGTCTCACGTAGGATCACCAGCTCAGAACCCAGGCGAGCCAGTAACTTCATGTACTCCGCTTGCACCTGTGTGGAGCCTGCGCCCACGCTGTACACCTCGCCCAGCACCTCCGGCAGCGGGATCAGGCTGGCGAACGGCGCAGCGTGTGCGGGGCGGACGCCGGTCGGACGGTCGGCCAGCTCCTCAACGCGGTGCATCACACCTATGGTGACGGGCTTGCCGCAGACCGGGCACAGGCCGCGATAGGCACGCGTGGTCGGCGGCTCCCAAGCGATGCTGCAGGCGCGGTGGCCGTCGAAGTGATATTTGCCTTCTTCGGGGAAAAATTCGAGGGTGCCGAAGTAGGGACCTGCGAGACCCGAAGGGTTTTCGGAAACCCTTCGGGTCTGGAGCGCCCCAAATAGCGCGCCATAGGCCAGCTCACAGTCGAACAGGTTCGCCTCGCGGCCCAGCTTCTCCGGCGAGTGCGCGTCCGAGTTGGAGACCAGGGTGTAGCGATCAAGCGACGACACGCGCCAGTTCATGGACGGGTCGGACGAGAGGCCGGTCTCGAGGGCGAAGATGTGTGGGGTCAGGTCGGCGAAGCACTCTTCGACCGAATCGAAGCCCGATTTGGAGCCGAGCAGCGAAAACCACGGCGTCCAGATGTGCGCGGGGATCAGATGGCAGCGAGGGTCGGTCTCCAGCACGATCTCCAGCAGATTGCGCGAGTCCAGCCCCAGGATCGGCCGGCCATCGGCGCGGATGTTGCCGATCCGTTCCAGCCGGGCCTGGAGCCGCTCCGCCGCGTCGAACGAGGGCGCGAAGACGATGTTGTGGATCTTGCGCGTCTGGCCGCCTCGCTTGTAGATGCTGCTGATCTCGCCGGACAGGGCAAAACGCACCGGGGCCTGGCATGAGGGCGGTACTTCTCGCTGGACTGCGGCCGCGAACTCATCGTTCAGCCGGAAGAGCCCTTCTTCGGCCGGCGCCAATCTCTCTCGCATCTCGGCCAGCCAGCCGGGGTGGGTCAGATCGCCCGACCCTACGATGGCGATCCCTTTGAGCTGCGCCCACCGGGTCAGGTGCTCGAAGGTCAGGTTCGGGCTGGTGGCGCGAGAGAAGTGGGAATGGATGTGCAGGTCGGCGATGAGTTTCATGGCGAGAGTATAGCACAGCGCAGGGCCAGGCGAAAGCCGGGCCGCGGCGCAGTTGTCACCGCGCGCGCTTGTCCAGCGATCAGGATTGCGGTACAATGCAGCATGACCGATGTTGTCCTCTCAATACGAAGAAAGGGAGGCTCCCCTTGCGTATCGCATTCCACGGCGCAGCCCAGGCAGTCACCGGCTCGATGCACCTGGTCGAGATCAACGGCCGGCGCATCTTGCTCGAATGCGGCCTGTTTCAAGGCAGGCGCTCCGAAGCTTACGAGCGCAATCTGCACTTCCCCTTTGATCCACGCACCATTGACGTGGTGGTGCTCAGTCATGCGCACATTGACCACTCCGGCAACATCCCGAACCTGGTCAAGCAGGGCTTTGCCGGGCCAATCTGGTGCACTGCGGCCACGCGTAACCTGTGCGTCTACATGCTGCAGGACAGCGGTTACATCCAGGAGAACGATGTCGAATTCCTGAACCGGCGGCGCGCCAGGCGTGGCGAACCGGCCGTGGAGCCGCTCTACACACGCGCCGACGCGCAGGCGGCCCTGGGTCAGTTCGTCAGCATCGGGCTGGGCAGAACCATTCTCATCAGCGATGGCGTGCGCCTGACGTTCCACAACGCCGGCCACATCCTCGGCTCGGCGTTCGTGGCGCTGGATATTCACGATCAGGCCACGGACCGATCTTTGCGGCTGGTTTTCAGCGGCGATATCGGCCGCAAGGGAATGGCGATCCTGCGCGATCCTGAACCGCTCGCCAGCGCGGACATCGTAATCATGGAGAGCGTCTACGGTGATCGCTTGCACGACACGCCCGCAGAAGCGCGCGAGAAGCTCAAGGAGATCGTGCGCGCGACCGCGCGGCGCCGCGGCAAGGTGATCATCCCGGCCTTCGCTGTCGGCCGCACGCAAGAGATCGTCTACGCTCTGCACCAACTGGAAGCGGCTGGCGATATCCCCGCGCTGCCGGTGTTCGTGGACAGCCCCCTGGCAGTGAACGCGACCGAGGTCTTCCGCATGCACCCCGAAGAGTGGGATGCCGAGGTGCGCACGTTTCTGCAAGAAGAAGGCCGCCACAACCCGTTCGAGTTCAGCCGGCTGGAATATGTGCGCGATACTAATCGCAGCAAGCAGTTGAACTATCTGAACGAGCCGGCGGTGATCATCAGTGCGAGCGGCATGGCTGAGAACGGCCGGATTCTGCACCATCTGAGGAACAACATCGAGGATGCCGACAACACGATCCTGTTCGTCGGCTTCCAGGCCGAAAACACTCTGGGCCGGCGCATCCTGGATCGGGTCAGCCCGGTGAAGATCTTCGGGGAAGAACACGCGGTGCGCGCCCGGGTCGCCTCGGTTGATGGCTACAGCGCGCACGCTGACCAGACAGAGCTGTTGGACTGGGCGCGAGGTTTCGACCGCAGCCGCCTGCAGCACGTCTTCGTCGTTCACGGCGAGCCGTCTGCGGCTTTCACCTTTGCGGACCGGCTGCGTTGTGAGGCGATCGGCGAGGTGACCGTGCCGACCCGCGGCCAGAGCATCGAGTTCTGAATCGTTGCGTGATCGTGTGAAAAGACAAGGCCTGGCTTTCGCCGAGAGCGAGAGCCAGGCCTTGCTGTGTCTGTAGTATGCGAATGGCGTCGCGGACGGCGCCAGTGCGGATGAAAGCGTAGCGCAAGATGGCATCTTGCGCCACACCGCTGCTCGCGCCGGGTCCGTGAACCGGCGGCGGGCGATTTCCAGACCAGGTCTCTAGTACATATCCGGGCTGGGCTGCGCCGGGGCCGGTTCCTTCTTTTCCGGGATGTCGGTGATCAGGCATTCGGTGGTGAGGATCATGCTGGCGATGGAAGCCGCATTCTCCAGACCGCCGCGCGTGACCTTCGCGGGATCAATGATCTGCTTGGTCACCATGTCGCCGTAGTCCTCGACCATCACGTCGAAGCCGATCCGCTTGTTGCGCTTGTTCTTCTGCTCGCGGCGGACGTTCTCGACCACCACTGCGCCATCGTAGCCGGCGTTCTCGGCCAGCATCTTCATCGGCTCGGCCAGCGCGTGGCGCAGGATCTTGACGCCGGTGAGGATGTCGCCCTCCAGCCCCTTCTCGACCGCATCCAGCGCGTCGGCTGCGTTGATCAATGCAACGCCGCCGCCGGGCACGATGCCCTCTTCGACCGCCGCGCGGGTCGCACTCAGCGCATCCTCGACGCGGTGCTTCTTTTCCTTCAGCTCGACCTCGGTGCCGGCGCCCACGCGGATGATCGCGACGCCGCCCGCCAGCCGGGCCAGCCGCTCTTGCAGCTTCTCTTTGTCGTAGTCGCTGGTTGAGGCTTCGATCTCGACGCGGATTTGCTCGATGCGGCCCTTAATCTGCGCAGGTTCGCCCTTGCCGCCGACGATGGTCGAGTTGTCCTTGTCGGCGACGAACTTGTCGGCCTGGCCCAGGTCGCTGATCATGGTGGTTTCCAGCTTGCGGCCCAGCTCATCGCTGATGACGGTGCCGCCGGTCAAGACGGCGATGTCCTGCAGCATGGCCTTGCGCCGATCGCCGAAGCCAGGGGCCTTGACCGCCAGGCAGTTGAACATGCCACGCAGCTTGTTCAGCACCAGGGTCGCCAACGCCTCGCTGTCCACATCCTCGGCAATGATGACGACTTCGCGCTTGCCGAGCTGGACTAGCTTCTCCAGGATCGGGACGATGTCGGCCGCAGCCGAAATCTTCTTGTCGGTGATCAGGATATACGGGTTGCTGAGCTGGGCTTCCATCGCCTCGGGATTGGTGATGAAGTACGGGGAGATGTAGCCGCGATCGAACTGCATACCCTCGACGTACTCGGTCTCGAACTGCAGGCCCTTGGCCTCCTCGACCGTAATGACGCCGTCCTTGCCAACCTTCTCCATGACCTCAGCGATCAGATTGCCGATCTCCTGATCTTGGGCTGAGATCGCCGCCACAGCCGCAATCTCCTCCTTGATCGTGATCGTAATCGCCTGGTTCTTGATCGCCTCGGAGAGCGCGGTCACGCCTTTCTCGATGCCGCGCTTGAGCAGCATCGGGTTGGCGCCGGCGGCCACGTTCTTCAGGCCTTCGTTCACGATGGCCTGGGCCAACACGGTCGCGGTGGTGGTGCCATCGCCAGCAATGTCATTGGTCTTGGTCGCGGCTTCCTTGAGAAGCTGCGCGCCCATGTTCTGGAACGGATCCTTCAGCTCGATTTCCTTAGCCACGGTCACGCCGTCGTGCGTGATGGTGGGCGCACCCCATTTCTTATCCAGTGCAACGTTACGGCCCTTGGGGCCCAGGGTGGCCTTCACAGCCTCAGCCAGCGTATCCACGCCGATCTTGAGGTTGCGGCGAGCTTCCTCGGCAAAAAGCAACTGCTTAGCCATAGTTAACTACTCCTTGTTGTGGTAGAGGTTTCAATGGGTTCAGGCGACGACTGCCAGGACGTCAGACTCGCGAAGGATCAGCAGTTTCTTGCCATCCATCTTGATCTCGGTGCCGGAATACTTCGCGTAGAGCACCTTATCGCCCGTCTTGACTTCCATGGCGATGCGCTTGCCTTGCTCGTCGGTGCGCCCCGGTCCGGCGGCGATAACCTTGCCCTGCTGGGGCTTTTCTTTGGCGCTCTCGGGCAGGATGATGCCACCCGCAGTGACCTCTTCCTGCTCAATCGGCTCGACAACCAGGCGATCAGCAAGTGGTTTCAGGTTCATGGTCCTAAAGCCTCCTCATGATTTAGGTGTTACAAACGGATCGGTGAATATCTGGCAGTCTCACCCGCAGACTGCTTAGCACTCACATGACCAGAGTGCTAACAAGGCTATTCTACTCAAATCGGGCGCAGGCGTCAAATTTGCAGGGGAAGGTTTTCAGGAGTGGTCTTCGAACAGGTTGCGGCCGCCGCGTTCCGATCCGTGGTCGGCGGTCTTGGCCGACCGCGAGCGGCCCTTCCCGCCGGCGCTTTTGGCGGCGCGCTGTTCTTCGCCGCCGCGGTAGCTGGGCGCCTGGATGGCGAAGACGGTGCAGCGGCTGTGATCCAACATGCGGGTGCGCAAGCGGGGGTCTACCTGCTCGATGCTATCGGAGGTGGTGATGACGGTCGGCAGGCGTGCGGCATAGCGGTGATTCAGCAATTGGAACAGTTTCTCGCGCGCCCAGGGGGTGGCGCTCTCGGTGCCCAGGTCGTCAATGATTAGCAGCGCCGCGGACTTCACCTGCTCGAAGAGCTTGTCGAGGGTCGTGGCGCTGGTCGGGCTGAAGGTGGCGCGCAGGTGATCGAGCAGGTCAGGCGCCACGACAAACACCGGCGCGGGCCGGCCCAGCGTCACCTGGTAGTTGGCGATCGCGGCGGCCAGGTGCGTCTTACCGCAGCCATAGGCGCCCGTGAAGACCAGCCAGCCGCTAGGGTTTTCGGCAAACGTGCGCGCCAGGGCGATCGCGCGGCGCAGGTTTTCGCGCTCCGCGGACGGCAACTCAGCCGAACGCGGGGAGAAGCTTTCCAGCGTTTGCTCCTTGTGGAAAGCCAACGTGCCGAGAAGCGCGACGCTGCGCTCGGCGCCCGGCTGGCGGAAGTCGGGCGCGAGGATCTCGTAGACCTGGCTCAGGTCAGGGTCGACCAGCCGCGAGGTGATGCGCGGATCGAGCTCCTCCAGATGCTGGTTAGAGGTGATCACTGTGGGCAGGCGGCCGTTGTAGCGATGGTTGAGAATCTGATACAGCTTCTCTTGCGCCCACGGCGTGCTGCTGTGGGCGCCCAGGTCATCCAGGATCAGCAGCGGCGCGTCTCGAACGGCCTCCAACCGCTCGTCGAAGGTTGTCTCGCTGTATGGCGCATAGGCCGCGCGCAGATGATCGAGCAGATCGGGCACGATCACGAAGAGCGCGGTATGGCCGAGTGCGATGCACTGATTGGCGATCGCCGCGGCCAAATGGGTTTTGCCGCAGCCGTAGCCGCCCAACAGCACCAGCCAACCCTTCGGCTCGCGCGCAAAGCTCAGGCTCAGTTCATACGCCTGGCGCAGATTGAAGCGCACATCCTGCGGCAGGCCGACTCCATCGGGCATGAAGCTGTCGAAGGTCATGCGGCTGAGGGCGCCCAGGTTGCTGAGGTCCCGCAATGCCCGCGTCCGTTCTGCGGTCAGCTTCGCCTGTGTGCAACGACACGGCAGCGCCTTGCTGAAATCGGGGTGGCCGGGCGGCGCGTCGAACGCCAGGAAGCCGCGGCCCTTGCAGATGGGGCACACGTCGCTGGCTTGTGGCTCACGGATCGGCGACGCCGCAGCGTTGGCCCGCGCGGTCTTGCCAGGCTTCTCAACCGGCTGTGCAATATCCTTGATGCGCCTCATCTCATCTTCCCCTGCCTCTCGCCTCCTGCTCTCAATGCTCGATCAGATCCTCATACCCTTCTGGCACGTAGCGCCGTCGCCGCGCCTCGCTGTCTTCGGGCGCCTCGGCCGGCGCACGGCGCGGGGCCTTGCCCTGTCTTCGCCAGCGGTCCAGGATCGCGTGAACGTACTTCCAGCTTCGCTTGTTCTGGGTCGCCGCCTCACGAAACGCATCCGCGATCCAGTCGGCCGGGAAATGACGCTCGGCGTCACGCAGCTCTTCGGCGATCATCGGCGTCAGCAGGCCGATGTTTTGTTCGTAAAGCACGAAGATCGCGGGCCGCTCGACCTGAAGCTGAACGTCCTCGGCCACATCGGCCAGCACATCCAGCTCGCCCGCGGCCAGCTTTTCCAGCACCGCGCGGCCGTTGGCGCTGTTGACCATATACCATTCTTCGATCGCCTCGCCGCGGTGAACCGTCGTGTGCAACAACGTCCCACGCGCGATCGCGCGCTCCAGGGCGTCTTGCAGCACGGCCTCGCCAGATGAGGGATCGGCTGCCAGTCCTTCCAGCAGCCGCTCGTCGTTCAGCAACTCGTCCAGCCGGGCATAGCGCAGCGCGCCGCCCTTGCGGCCGATCAGCCAGAAGATGTGCAGCGTCACCTTGAGCTCGGCCAGGTGGTCCACCAGCGGCAGCAGCTCGCTGAAAAAGAGATTGGGGATCGGCGTGGTCGCCTGTTTGCCGGCCGGAAAGCCGGCGAAACCCTGCATCTGCCCGGTCATTGGCTTGCTGTCACCCCGCGTAGTCCAGCGGCTCTTTGGTCAGCTCCAGGTCGGCAAAGCGGGTGAGCGCCTTGTCGAAGTAGAGGGGAACCGTATCGGTCGGGCCGTTGCGGTGCTTGGCCACGATCACATCCGCGATGTTCTTGCGCTCGGTGTTCTCCTTGACCATGTCCTCGCGGTAGATGAACATCACGATGTCCGAGTCTTGTTCGATCGCGCCCGATTCGCGCAAGTCAGACAGGATCGGCTTGTGATCGCTACGCGATTCAACTGCGCGGGAAAGCTGCGACAGCGCGATCAGCGGCACTTCGATCTCGCGCGCCAGGCTCTTCAGCGAGCGCGTGATGTAGCTGATCTCCTGGACGCGATTCTCGACCCTGGCGTCTCCGCGCATCAGTTGCAGATAGTCCACGATGACGAGGTCCAGCCCATGCTCGGCCTGCAAACGACGGGCCTTTGTGCGCAGCTCCAGCGCCGACATCGCCGGCGTATCGTCAATGAAGAGCAGTGTGTCGGAGAGCACGCCAGCCGCTTCCATGAGCATCTGCCACTCATCTTCGTTGATCTCGCCCAGGCGCAGTTTCTGCTGGTTGATGCCGGTCTCCGAGGCCAGCAGACGCTGCACCAACTGCTCGGCGCTCATCTCCAGGCTGAAGAAGGCCACGCGTTGGCCATAGCGCTTGGCTGCGTTCAGCGCGAAGTTCAGGGCCATGCTGGTCTTGCCGACGCCCGGACGGGCCGCCAGCACGATCAAGTCCGACTTCTGGAAACCGCCGAGCAACCGGTCAAGCTTGACGAAGCCCGATGGCACGCCCAGGATGTCGCCCTTGTGGCGGTGGAGGAATTCGATGCGATCCACCACATCGTGCATGATCTGGCGCACCGGCGCCAGGTCACGCCGCACGCGACGCTCGGAGACGTTGAAGATGAGCTGCTCGGCGCGGTCAACGACTTCGTCAACATCGTCGGCCTCCCGATAGGCCAGCGCCGCGATCTGTCCGGCCGCGGTGATCAGCCGGCGCAGGGTGGCGGCGCGCTCGACGATGCGCGCGTAGTGCTCGACGTGCACGGCCGTGGGCACGCTGTTAATGAGCGAGGTGATGTACGCGGGGCCGCCCACCTCCTGCAATTGATCGCGGCGCTCCAGCTCGTCCAGCAGCGTGACGAAGTCGGCCGGCTCCCGGCGCTCGTGCAGGTCCAGGATCGCCTGGTAGAGCCAGCCGCTTTTCTCGCGATAGAAATCATCGGCCCGGAGAAAAGAAGCGACCTTGATGACTGCGTCGGGATCAATCAGCAGCGAGCCGAGAACGGCTTCTTCGGCTTCGGGATTGGCCGGAATTGTCTTGTCGAGTTGATCCATAGGGTCCATCCAGCGCGCCGACAAAAAAGCCAGGCCGTGTAGCACATGCCTGGTGATGGATCAGCGTTGTACGGTTCGACGCACGCGGCGCGACCATTTGCCGCGCATTCAGTGAGGTGTTAGCGTTCGCCGTGAGCGAAGTTCTGCGGACTCAGTCGAGCATAAACCCGTTCTCCCGGCGGGTCATGGACCCGCCGGAGCACGGATTCGGCTCGAGCAATTGCGATCTACTGAGTCTACTGCAACCCGCTCAAATCCAGCTCTTCCAGGAAGTCTTTGAAGGCTTCGGGCGCCTCAGCAGGCGTGGCTTCGCCGGGATAGAGCATGGTCCCAGATCCTTCGATATCCGGTTCGGGGACGATGGCGGCTTGTTCCATGACTTCCCGCGCGACATAGACCGGCACGCGGGCCCGCACAGCCAGGGCAATCGCATCGCTGGGCCGCGAGTCAATCGCCAGGCGGCGGCCATCAGCCGTCAAGACGATCTGGGCGTAGAAGGTATCATCGCGCAGCTCGGTGATGGCGACCTGTTCCACTTCCGCGCCTAGCTTCTCGACAAGCGACTTGAGCAGGTCGTGGGTGAACGGCCGGGCGACCTCGACCCCTTGCAGCTCGATGGTGATCGCGTCCGCCTCGAATGGCCCGATCCAGATGGGCAGGAAGCGCAACGCGCCGACATCTTTGAGCACCACGATGCGATGCTGCGACATCAGGCTCACGCGCACGCTATCTATCGTCACTTCGACCATCATGCTTGAACCTCCTCGACTCGACCAACGCTGCAGCAGGTGTGAGTGCGGCAGGCGGACAGATTATACCACAGGCCGCGCTGATCACAAAGCTCCGCCAGCAGCTGAAGCCGCCCGGCTCGCGCAGGTACAAGCCGGTTCCAAACCGGCTCATCAAGCCGGCCCTTTGGTATAGAGACGATACCCGCCTCTGACGCGCGGCGAAATCACACGCGGACGCCCCTGGAGTATCCTCTCAATAATCCGGGGTAGGGGCACGGCCTTGCGCCTGCCCGCCTGGGCGACCGCGAGGGTACGCCCCTACAAATTGAGAAGATACCACCTGGACATGCGAGCGAGCGCCCGGTTTGGCCATCCACTGCGAACAGGGCTGCGTGCGCTGGCGGCCCTATTCAGCTACAGCCGCTTCAGATTCCTCGGGTTTGCGGTCGAGCATCTGCATCTCAGAGGCTACAACCTTGGTGAGGTGCTGGGGCTCGCCCTTCTCATCCTCCCAACGGTCGGTTTGCAGACGCCCCTCCAGATAGATCAACCGGCCCTTCCTCAAATACTTCTGGCAGGTCTCGCCGAGCTTGCCCCATGCCTCGATGTTGACCCATTCGGTGCTCGTCTGCCGTTCGCCGTCCGCGCCCGTCCAGACGCGATCCACGGCGATCGAGAAACGAGTACAAGGGACCCCTTTGGGTGTGTAACGCACTTCGGGGTCACGACCCAGGCGGCCGATCAGTTGGACGCGATTGAGTGATGGCATGGCAACCTCCTCGTGGATGTGGGTGTGAGAATCGCCGACTGTGAGGCGCAATCCGGCCGGCTCGCCGTTGCCGGTATGCGAGTACCAAGCGACGTTGCCTACAACAGGCAGTGAGTGTTTCAGCTTAAGGCCAACCAGTATCCAATCCTCCAACGTGGAGCGTAGTTCGCGCTCGCACTCGCGCAAGGTGCCGCCAAAGGCCACTACTCCCTTGCATGGCGGAAGGTGTCCTGCGAATGTGCCATCCTCCAACTTGTCATAGACGGCGTAATCCATGGCTTCTTCTGCATAGTCCGTCAGTATAAATCGCGCCAACATCCGAGTGCCTCCAAGATGATGCCTGTACCAGTCAGTTACCAGTCCCGCCAACAAAGTATCGGGGGCAATATCCTGTTCGTGATGTCGGTGCATTATGGCAGATTTCCGGCTCCGCGTCAAACGCCGCGCTGGTGATACAACCGTGCAACAGGTCTGATCACCGGCGATCGGGCACGACCACGGCCGGGAGCTGGACGCGACCGACCTCGGCTCCGTCTGCCGCGCGATAGAGGATCACCAGCAGGCCGTAGGAGCCGGAAGGCGCGTCCGGCGGCAGCGCCAGGTCATAGACATCTTCCACGGTCTCGCCGGGAACCCAGGCTGGCGTAGGATACGCGAAGTGCACCGGCGCCGCGTCAGCCTGGGCGATCCTCTCGCCCGCGGCGTTCAGCAGCCGCGCCGAGACCTTCAGTTCCTCGGCGACCGGGCCGGCCGCCGCCATAACCAGGGTCACGCGCACGACCGGCCCCGCGTGCACGCGGCGCACTTCGGCCACGGCATCCACGAGCACGATGCCCGGTCCGAACATCTGGCCCGCGGCCGGCGGCGCAGGCTGCGCCTTCGGGCTGACCGCGATCAATGGACCGGCCGCGTCGAGGCTGTAGCGCGCCGCCGCGCCGGGCAGAACCCGCGTCAGATAGACCGACCGGCCCGCGGCCAACCCCGCGTCCACGGCCGCCAGCCGCGACGGCTCCGCGTCCGCGGGAGTCGTCGTCACATCGGGGCGCTGGCCGAGCACATCACGGAAATAGCGAAGCAACGTGGTCTCGCCGAGCAGCCCGACCACCTGGCCGCCAGCCGCGACGTGCGCCAGCATGTCCTGGCCGTGGTCGTAGACACCCCAGGCGCGGCTGCGGTTCAGCCGATCGAAGTCGCGCACGGCCGCGGCGACTGGCTGCGCCAGGACGAGCGCGGCCGCGAGCAGAATCCAGCCCGCCATGATCCACGGCCGGGTGCGCGGCGGCAGTCGCAGTTGGCCGCCAAGACTCGCCAGCCACGCGGCCCCGCTGTCGAGGACAACAGTCAGCCCCAGCGCCGCCCAGAACGCCGCCAGCATAAAGGCCGGCGTGAAAAACACCTCCACATCCTGGACCTTGTAGGCCACGCCGAACGCGACCTGGCCGGCCGTCGCCAGCAGCAGAAGGGCGTAGCGCCGCAGCCCAAACCGCCAGGCGGTCAGCAGGCCCAGGCCCGCGGCCGCCAGGATCGCCCCTCCCAACTGACCCTGGAAGAGCCGGTAGAAGAACTCCGCATCGCGGCTTACCTCGAACGGGTTGCCCGTCAGGAAGACGCTGTAGCCGGCCGCCGTGACCCAGTCGAGCACGCCCGCCAGGGTCGGCCGGAACGCGGCATCCAGCGAGCCAACCGCCTGTCCGCGGATCGGCAGGTAGAGGTAGAGAAGCAACGGGGTCAGTCCACACGCCAGCGGCCGCAGCCAGCGTCGGGGCGCGCGGAACAGCGACCGGTCGGTCCAGAACACGAACACCAGCGCCGCGGGCAGCAGCAGGGCGATCATCCGATGATGGGCCAGACCGAGGCCCGCGACAAAGGCCGCCAGCGCCAGCCAGCGGTCGGCGCCGTTCCGAAGAAGGGATGGGCTGATGGCTTCTTCCCAGCGCAGCAGCAGGTAGAGAAACAATGCGACCAGCAAACCGTGCAGCGCGTAGACTTCGGCGATGGTGGCCTGCGACCACCAGGCGGCCGAGAACGCAAACGCCGCGGCCGCCATCGCGGCCGCGGGACGGTTGCCTGCCATCCTGCGGCCCACCTCGTAGAGCAAGCCAACCGCCCCTGCGGCGCACAAGGCCGACAGCAGATTGACCCGACCGGCCGGATCGCGAAACGGGAGGAGGGTGAAAGCTTTGCCGAGGAGGGTATACAGGGGATAGCCGCTGGGGTGTGCGATGCCCAACGTCGGCAGCACGACCTGGAACTCCAGGCTGTCGTCGAAGATCGTGGCGACCGAAGGCGCGGCCGTCAGGCTGTAGAGGAGCAGACAGGCGAGGAAGAGCACCGCTCCCGCGCTTCTCATCACCCTTCCACCTTGGCGGCCATCGCCAGCCAGTGCGTGCCCTTCCAGTAGGCGCGACTGCACTCTGGGCAGCGACGGAACTGAGTTTGGGTATGCCAGACATAGGGAGGGACGAGATCACGCGCGTCGGCGCGCGACAACTCCGCCAGCACGCTGTTGCACTCTGGGCAGCGGGTGAACGGCTGCGGGTCGCCGCCCAGGGCAGCGCGGGCTTCGGCGATCTGCGCGTCCAGCGTCTCGGCCGCGATCAAGATGGCCGCCACTCCGCGACGGCCAGCCAACTGATGATCGCGGGTGACGATCAGCCGGGCATCGGCGCGGGCGGCCTGGATCAGCGCCTCGTCGCTGCCGTCGCGCCAGTAGACCGCGTCGTAGCCGACCAGACGCAGCCACTTCGCCAGCCGGCCCAGCATGGCATCTACGAGCAGCCGTGGGGTCACGGTCTCGATATCAGCTAGAGCGTTGACAACAGTCCCTTGATGCTGTATCATTGCGCATGAAGTGTTCATACTCTGGATTCACACTAACGGCCCTGCAATTGCAGGGCCTGGAACTGCTTTGGGAGGACAAGGCGCGTACGATCGTCAACACAAGCGAAGTGGTCCGTGTGACGCTAGTGCTGCCGAGTGAGCTTAGGGAGCGCGTGAAGCAACTGGCGCCCGCCGGTCGGCGCTCTCAGATGGTAGCAGAGGCGCTGAAGGCTGAGGTTCAGCCCTTCGCCAACCTCCCATCCAAACCCAGTTCCCCCGCGATCCCCTTCATCGCCTCCAGCACGATGCCGACGTGTTCCCAGAGATCCACACCCAGCTCAGCCGCGCCCTCCTCGATGTCGCGGCGGCTGACCGCGGCCGCGAAAAGCTTGTCCTTCCACTTCTTCTTGACCGAGCTGACTTCCACATCGCGGATGTCCTTGCTGGGCCGGACGTAGGCCACGGCCATGATCAGGCCGGTCAATTCGTCCACCGCATAGAGCGCCGCGTCCAGCTTGCTCTGTCGCGGGATGCCGAGGAAGGGCGCATGGCCGGCGACGGCCTGGATCAGGTCCGCGGGATAATCCCACTCTCGGAAAAGACGCAGCGCGGTGCGCGGATGGCCATTGACCGGGTCATCCATGTCAGGGTAGCGCTCGAAGTCCAAATCGTGCACCAGCGCAGCGATCCCCCACGGCTCCTCGTCTGCGGTGAAGCGCCGCGCATAGGCGCGCACGCCCGCCTCGACAGCCAGCGCGTGCTTGCGCAAGCTATCGCTGGCAGTCCATTCGCAGACGAGATTCCAGGCTTGCTCACGTGTAGGCAGCGGCATTGTGTTCTCCTTGATGTTGGATGTTGGAAGACCAACCTCCAATCTCCAATCTCCAACCTCTAACCTCCAACCCCATCTCTTCCCTCGGGCCGAGCACCGGCAACGGCCTGAGTATCTTCACATCCAGCCAGGCGCGCCAGGTGGCCAGGGCGTCACGCAGTTGGTAATAGGGGTTCGACCAGTAGATGCGCCGATCGGCCGTCAGGCCGACGGCCGTCACGCCGGTGTTGGCACAGGTGAACAGCGCCCTGGGCAGATGGAAACGCTGCGTGACCAACACGGCGCTCTGGACGCCGAAGATCGCGGCCGCGCGGTAGCAGGTGTCATAGGTGCGCCGTCCGGCGTAGTCGCGCGCCACATCGCGGGCCGGCACGCCACGCGCCACGGCATAGTCGTACATGCGGCCCGGTTCATCGTAGTGGGCGAAGCGGTTGTCGCCGCTGACCAGCAGCTTGCGCACCTTGCCGGCCCGGTACAGCTCGATGGCAGTGTCCATACGGTCTTGCAGCATCGGACTGAGCCGGCCGCTGGGCTGCACGCCTGCACCGAACACGATCGCCACCGGCCGTTCGCGGACCGCAGAGACATCCGAGAAGATCTGCGGCGCGTAGCGCCACTGCACCCAACCCCAGATCGCGGCGGCCGTCCCCGCGCCCACCAGCACCGCGGCCAGACCAACCTTCAGTAGTCGTCTCATACGTCCCCGGCTTCCTTTAGCGCAGGACATCAGCCGGCCTGAGCGCGTCTGCCTGGCGCCGCAGCAGTTCGCCGATGCCCCCGGTCGCCAGGTCGAGCAGCCGGTCGAGCATTGGCCGGTCGAATGGCTGGCGCTCGGCGTTGCCCTGGATTTCGATGATGCGACCAGCGCGGTTCATCACCAGGTTCATGTCCATCTCGGCGCGCGCGTCCTCGTCGTAACACAGGTCGAGCAGCGGCTCGCCATCCACCACGCCAACGCTGACCGCAGCCACGGGCGCCAGCAGGGTGTTTGCCGGGGCCACGCCGGCCGCGATCAGCTTGCGCACGGCCAACGCCAGCGCCAGGTAGCCGCCCGTCACTGCGGCGGTACGCGTGCCGCCATCCGCCTGCAGCACGTCGCAGTCCACGATGATCTGCCGCGGGCCCAGCAGGCCCAGGTCCACGGCTTGGCGCAGGCTCCGGCCGATCAGCCGGCGGATTTCCTGGGTGCGGGCCGCGGGGGTTGTCTCGCGCGGGGTGCGGGTGTGCGTGCTACGCGGCAACATGCCGTATTCCGCGGTGATCCAGCCGCGACCCGCGGCGTCCTTGAGCATCCACGCCGGCAACCGCTCGTCCACCGTGGCATTGCACAGCACGACCGTGCGGCCCTGAGTAATGAGCACCGAACCTTCGGCGTAGTGGGTGTAGTTCAGTTCCAGCTTCAGGGGCCGCAGTTCGTCGGTGCAACGGCCATCTATTCGCATGGGGTTGGCGCCTTTCTCGAGATTGGTTTGGGGCGATTGTACCACCGGTCGGGACCGAAAGCAACACGCGAACTCAAGACAGATGCCCATGCCGGCCGCGGCGCCAGCCTGCCCTGGCTGCGCAGCGCAGGCCAGGGTGCGCAGCCTCCCTGTGGGACGGGGCATGAAAAACAGGCGGGCTGGATTCGAGGCTTTAGCCGGTTTCTGCCGCCGACCACCAAACCGGCTGATCCTAGAGGAGGCTTCGCACAGCCTCGCAACCAGAGCGGTGAGCGGCGATTTTCAGGACAGCGCCCTCCCAGGGTAGAATGCATCCCATCCCTGAATCGCGGATAGGAGTGAAGACATCATGACTGCATCTGACCGCTGGCTGGCAGCCAATCGAGAAACGCTACACGCCCTGCTGGCATCGGCCTATGGCATCTGTGGCGAGCTCTATGCGCTGCCCGGCGAGTGCGATTTCAACCTGCGCGTCGAGTGCAACGGGCCGCGTTATCTGCTGAAGATCATGCGTGACGCGTGCGATCCCGCCCTGGTAGAGATGCAGTGGCAGGCGCTGGAGCGCCTCGCCGAGCGCCTGCCCGACTTGTCGGTGCAGCGGCTCATCCGCACGGCTGGCGGCGACCCGACGACCCTGCTGATAGACCATGAGGGGCGCGAGCGGCTGGCCTGGCTCGTGTCATTCTTGCCCGGCCAGGTGTTGGGCCAGACCCGTCCCCACACCCACGCGCTGCTAGAACAGATCGGCGCGGCGCTTGGGCGGTTGAACCAGGCGCTGCTCGACTTCGCCCATCCCGCGTGCGAGCGCCAGTTCAAATGGGATTTGCGTCGCGCCGCATGGATCCAGACGGCGTTGGACAACATCGCTGATACGCGGCGTCGCGTCCTGGTGGAGCACATCGGCCGCCGCTTTGTCGAGGAGATCGGGCCGCGGCTGGAGCGGCTGCGTCGCGGCCCGATTCACGGCGACGCCAACGACTACAATCTCCTGGTCGCATATGACGAGCAGGGCGAGCAGCGACTTGCCGGCGTGCTCGATTTCGGCGATCTGTGCCGCACCGCGCTCGTGGGCGAGCCAGCCATCGCTGCGGCCTATGCCATGATGGGCAAAGAGGATGCGCTGGCTGCGGCCGAGTCGCTAGTCGCCGGGTATCATCGCGCCTTTCCATTGCAGGATGAAGAGCTGGCGCTCATCTTCCCGCTCATCCTCACGCGGTTGGCGGTCAGCGTCGCGGTCTCCGCGGCGGCCAGCCGCGAGCGGCCAGACGACCCCTATGTCACGATCAGCGAAGCTCCTGCATGGCAGTTGCTCGAACGGTTTCACGCCTATGACCCCAACCTGGCGGAAGCGCGGCTGCGTGCGGCGGCCGGTCTCGATCCGTGGCCAAAGTCATCGCGCGTGGTCGCCTGGCTGCGAGAGCGCAGCGGCTCGTTCGCCGAGGCCCTGGGGCCGGCCCGACCGACGGCCGCGAGCGCCATCGTGGACCTCTCGTTCGCCTCGACGGTCGGCGGCGACGACCCTGAGCGGTTCGACGCGGACCTGTGCGCCGGCCGGATCACCGAGGCGCTGAGGCTGGCGGCCGCCCCCCTCGGTCTGGGCCGCTACGGCGAGCCGCGGCCGATCTACGCCGCGGCCGCTTTTCGCGCTGGCCCCCACCCCCTGGCCGGCCGGCGCACCCGCCACCTGGGGATTGACCTGTTCGCGCCGGCCGGCGCGCCGGTTCATGCGCCGCTCGACGGAGAGGTCGTGCTGGCTCGCTGCCTGCCCGATCGTCTGGACTACGGCGGCGTCGTGGCGCTCCGCCATCGCGCGGCCGGAGATTGGTTCGATGTCCTCTATGGCCACCTGGCGCGCCACGAAGTCGAGTTGCTGCACGTCGGGCAAACGATCGCGGCCGGCCAGGCGTTCGCGACCATCGGCGAGAGGCCAGAAAACGGCGACTGGCCGTCGCATCTGCATGTTCAACTGCTGATCGAGGGCTGCCGGCCGGCGGAAGGGCCACCGATCGGCGCGGCCGATCCAGATGAGTTCACGGCGTGGTCGGCGCTCAGCCCCTGTCCCGCGGCGCTGCTCAATCTGTCTGACGCGGCCGGCCGCTGGCAGGCGATTGCCCTCGAGGCGCTGCGATCTCGCCGGGCCGCACGGCTCGCCGCCAACCTGAGCATCGCCTATGGCCGGCCGTTGCAGCCGGTGCGCGGTTGGCGGCACTTCTTGTACGATCCCGAAGGCCGCGCCTATCTCGATGTCTACAACAACGTGCCGCACGTAGGCCATTGCCACCCGCGGGTCGTCGAGGCCGCAACCCGGCAGATGCGCCTGCTCAGCACGAACACCCGCTATCTCTACGACACGCTGACGCGCTATGCCGATCGCCTGGTCGCGGCGCTGCCGGCGCCGCTTTCCGTCTGTTTCTTCGTCAACTCCGGCAGCGAAGCCAACGAGCTGGCGTTGCGGCTCGCCAGAGCGCACACCGGCGCCTGCGATCTGCTCGTGATGGACCACGGCTATCACGGGAACACCACCGGCGCCATGGCTATCAGTCCCTACAAATTCAACCGCCCTGGCGGACCTGGCGCGGCCGACTGGGTGCACGTCACGCCCTTGCCCGACGCCTACCGCGGCCCCTTCAAGGCTGCAGACGGCGATGCCGGCGTGAAGTACGCAGTTCTCGTAGAAGAGAAGATACGCGCGGTCCTGGCAGACGGTCGCAGGATCGCCGGGTATATCTCGGAATGCGCGCCCAGCGTGGGCGGGCAGATCATCCTGCCTGCCGGCTTCTTGCGAGAGGTCTACCGATGCGTCCGGCAGGCGGGCGGCGTGTGCATCGCCGACGACGTGCAGACGGCGCTGGGCCGGCTCGGTGCGGTCTTTTGGGGCTTCGAACTGCAAGGGGTCGTTCCCGACATCCTCGTGCTGGGCAAACCGCTGGGCAACGGGCATCCGCTCGCCGCGGTGGTGACGACGCCGGAGATCGCAGCGTCGTTCGCGGCCGGGCCAGAGTTCTTCAGCACCTTCGGCGGCAACAGCGTCTCGTGTGCGGTGGGGAGCGCGGTTCTGGATGTGTTGGCCGAGGAGGGGTTGCAGGCCAACGCCGCCAGGGTCGGCGCAGAGCTGCTGTCTGGGCTGTCTGAACTCGCCCGGCGCCACCGGTTGATCGGCGATGTGCGCGGGGCCGGGCTCTTTCTCGGCGTGGAGCTGGTCAATGATCGGACGACGCTGGATCCGGCTACCGGGCAGGCGAGTTACATCAAGAACCGCCTGCGCGAGCGGCGCATCTTACTGGGAACGGAAGGCCCCTACGACAACGTGCTGAAGATTCGGCCGCCGATGACCTTCGATGCCGTGGCCGCGTCCCGGCTGTTGGAGACGCTCGACGAAACCCTGGCGGAAGATCGCGCACAACCCGTTACAGAAATGCCTCCTTTGTCGCAGCCAGTTTCGCGTCCTCCAGCGCGGCTTTCAGCGTGAAGACCAGCACGCCGGACGACGCGGGATGGCTCAGCGCAATCTCCAGCGCCTGGCCATACTCGGCCGCGGGCAGCGGCGACGGCTCGTCTACCGCCTGGATGATCGGCCAGACCGGTCTGCGGCTCAGCGCGTGCAGCTCCTCTACCACCGCGCCGATCCAGGCGGGGCCAAAGCCGCACATGCGATGGTAGACCATCGGCGAGATCACATCCACATGCTCAGCCAGGCGCCGATAGTCCTGCCCGATGATCTGCAAGATGGCGCAATCGCGATCGGCAAGACGCCAGGGCACGCCGAACAACCCCAGGGTGGCGCCGGGCCGCACGCGGAGCATCAGCGCCTGCGCCTGGGCCACCCAAGAGGTGATCTGCTCACAGCGCCAGGCGGTCCAAACTGCCTGGCGCGCGCCGAGCAGCACACGCGCCGCAGCGACGGGGTCGTCTGGCGGGATGACAAGGCCCGTGTCGCGGCTGAAGGCCTCCAGCGTCAGCCGATCGAACGAGGTGTGCGCCAGCCGCGGTTCGTACACCTCCCAATGACACGGCCAGCGGATGAAGTCAAGCCACACGCCATCGAGCTCGTGCTCACGCAGCAGCCGCTCCAGCGCCGCCAATCGTTCCTCACGCACCGCGGGGATGGCCGGGTTGACCCCATGGTACCAACCCTCCGGTTCCAAGGCCGCGCCATCGGCCGTGATCGGCCGGCTGGCTGGAATGCGGTCCCACCATGCACGGCCCACAAAACAGCCGAACTCGGCGTATACCCGCAAGCCGATCGCGTGCGCCGCCTGGACGAAGGCTCGATTCTCATAGCCGCCGAAAACGGCCGTGCTGCCGGCCGCGGCCAGCCAGGCCGCCTGCTCGGCTGGCGACTTGCCGGCGAAGGGCGCCAGGTCAGGTGAAAAACCGTAGAGCGCCTTCTCTTTCAGCATGACGCCAGCCCCTCTGCTGCGCTAAGCCTCGCCAGCTATCGGTATGTGCGACTCGCATGGCACGCCGGTTTGACACAGCCCGCACCCGTAACCTTCGAAGCCATACTGCTTCTGCACGTAGGCCCTGGTCTGGTCGAGGTGCGCCTGGCACTTCAGCTTGTCGTGGCCGGCCTGTGTGAGCGCGCCGACCGGACAACGGCCAATGCACTCGCCGCACGAGCCGTCGGCGTAGAACAGGCAATAGGCCCGGTGGTGTGTGTACGGCCGCAGGGTCGGGTCCACGGCCACGCGCGCGACGACCGTCCCGACGCGAATAGCCTTCCCCGCCGGTGTGATCAACCCATCGCACAGGCCGAAGGTCCCCAGCCCGGCCGCATATGCCGCGTGCCGCTCGGACCAGGTGGAGGAGATGACGAAGCGGTCTGAATCCTGGCGCGCCCACAACGGCGAGAGGTGCGGCGCCACAGCCTCATGGCCGGCCGCGCTCAGGGTCTCGGCCACGTGTATGCGCAGCCGCGTGTTAAACGCCTCGCCGAAGATGCGCGATCTGGCCCATCGTTCCGCGGGATAGGTAGTCTCCTGGCGATTGTCGCGCCTGGTGGCCGCGGTTTGGGGCAAGACCCAACAGATCACAGACAGGTCGGCGGGCTGGCAGCGGACATCGGGAAAGGTCGCCGCGAAGATCTCGGCGGGAGTCCAATGCGCCGGCCCCACGTACTCCTTGTACTCCTGCCACAGCCGATCGTCGCCGGCCGCGAAGCCGATGAGCGGCTCGTCCCAGGCGCGCTCGTTGGTCGCGTCCTGCAGCGTGTTGGCCGGCCCCGCGCAGAAATCGCGGATGATGCCCGCGATCCAGGCTTGCGGTTCGCGGGCCGATGATGTGATGTGTTTCATCTGCGTTCCCTACAAGATGGGGTGCAGCTCAATGCGCGCCCTGCTTCCCCTGTTCCCCACGCCATGCCTCGTACTCGGCCTGGCCTTCGGGCGACAGCGGATAGTACTTGCGCAGATGGCCGCCTTCGAACAGCTTCATGCGCGAGAAGTCTTCCCAATCGCGGTGCTCGCTGGCGCGTTTCATGAGCTCGGGCGCAAGCTTGATGGGCACCACCACCGCGCCGTCGTCATCGGCCACGATGATGTCGCCCGGCATCACCAGCACGTTGTTGCACGCAATCGGCGCGTTAACGGCAAACGGGAAGATGTCGGTCTGCGTGTGGAAATTGGGCGTCACCCCGCGCAGCCACAACCCCAGGCCGAGCCGTTGCACCTTCGGGAAGTCGCGGATGCAGCCATCTATCACCGCGCCGATGCCGCCGCGCCCCTTGAAGAAGGTGAGCATCATATCGCCGAAGACGCCGCTGCCCAGGTGGCCGCGGGCATCCACCACGACGATGTCGCCGGGCTGCGTGTGATAGAGCACGTGACGGTGCAGTTGCGTTTCGGGGTCAACGTACTCGCCCTGCACGTACACGTCTTCGCGTTTGGGCATGAACTGAAGGGTCAGCGCGGGGCCGACCACCGAACTGCCGGGAGAGCGGGCGGTCAACCCGCGGATGTGTGGGTCACGAATCCCCAGGCGAAACAGCTCGCCGGCGGCCGTGGCGCTGCCGATCGACTCCAAGCCCTCGATCAGCTCTTTGGGCGGACGTTGGATGTCAGGTGTTTGGATCATGGTTTGCCTCTTTGTAGTAGAGAATGATATCCCATCAAGTGCCAGGCACTTCGGAAGCGCCGGCGCTTGGTGGGCGATTTTCAAGACGGGCCCTTGCCGAGCGGAAGAGACGACTTCTTGACAGCCCGATCATAGATCTCCGTCAGCTCGCGCAGCCGCGCGGCCTGCGCATCGGTCAGCATCTCTGGCGTGTAGCGCCATTGCCAGTTGCCGCTTTCGGTGCTGGGAAAGTTCATGCGCGCCTCCGCGCCCAGGCTCATGACATCCTGCAGGCACGCCACCGCCTGGTTGGCGACCGAGCTCCACCCCATGCGGATGAAATCCCATGCCAGGTCGCGGCCATCGCTGCCCAGGTAGCGCAGACAGTTCCACTTTTCCGGCCCGGTGCGCACCGCCTCGTTGAACCAGCCAATCACCGTGTTGTTGTCGTGGGTGCCGGGGTAGACGATGTAGTCGCGCTCGAAGCTGTGCGGCAGATATTTCGGGTCGTTGTCCAACGCAAAGCCGAATTGGAGGATCTTCATGCCGGGGAACCCGAAATGGCCGCGCAGCGCGTCCACCTCTGGCGTGATGACCCCCAGGTCCTCCGCGATGAGCGGGAGCGCGCCCAGTGCGGCGTTGACCGCCTGGAACAGCCGCGCCCCCGGCCCCTTCACCCAACGCCCCTTGACCGCGGTCCGTTCGGCCGCGGGGATCTCCCAGGCCGCCTCGAAGCCGCGGAAATGATCAATGCGGATGATGTCCACCAGGGTCAGGGTGTGGCTGATGCGCTGAACCCACCAACGGTAGCCGTCCTGCGCCATCATGTCCCACCGGTAGTGCGGGTTGCCCCAGCGCTGGCCCGTCGCCGAAAACAGATCGGGCGGCACGCCTGCGATCACGATTGGGTTGCGCTCCTCGTCCAACTGGAACAGCTCGGGCCGGCCCCAGACGTCTGCGCTGTCCTCGGCCACGAAGATCGGCACGTCGCCGATGATCTGGATGCCGAGTCCAGTCGCATGTCCTTTCAAGGCGGTCCATTGGTCGCTGAATTGCCACTGAAGGTATTCGTGATATGCGCTCTCGTCGGCCAGGGTCGCGGCATAGTAAGCGAGCGCATCCGGCTGGCGCATCAGGATGTCGCGCGGCCACGTGCGCCAGCTTCCGCCGCCAAAGCGCCCCTTCAGGGCCATGAACAGCCCGAAATCGGGCAGCCAATCCGCGTTGCGCTCTCGAAAGCCCTCGAAGCCGCGGCGCTGGGCGGGAGTCGCCTGCGCCTTGAAGTGCTCGTAGCTCTGGCGAAACAGCCTGTGCTTGAAGGGGATGACCGCGCCGAAGTCCACCCTGCAAGCGGGAAACGCCGGAACGTCGGCCAGCGCGTCGGCTGGCAGCAGACCCGACCAGACCAGGCTATCCAGGCTGATCAGCATGGGATTGCCTGCAAACGCCGAGAAGGACTGATAGGGTGAATCCGCGTAGCCGGTGGGCCCAAGCGGTAACACCTGCCAGAGCTGCTGTCGGGCCACAGCCAACCAGGCGATGAAGTCATAGGCGCCCTTGCCCAGATCGCCGATGCCGTAGCGGCTAGGAAATGAAGTTGGGTGACACAAGATGCCGGAAGAGCGTGGAAAGCTCATGGTCGCCTCCCTGCCGAGTCCAAGATACAGGATGCTGGCGCAAGTATAACTCGCGTGGCGGAGAGGGTCAAACCGCGGGCGAGCCAGAGGGACGGTATAGAGTTTCGCACGGGATAGAGAGGACGGCAGCGGATGGAAACGGATAAGCGGATACTCTTGCCGGCCGCGATGCAGCGTTTTGCCTCCGACGGGGTGTGATGCTATAATCCGATATCGCTGAGCTGGCGCGGGCGCCAGCCAAATGTAAACTGGAGGCTCTTTGTCGTGAAGACTTATCTCTATCTGGCGCAGATCGTGATCGCGGTGGCCGTGTCGGTGTTGGTGCTGTTGCAGGCCCGAAATGCGGGGCTGAGCAACATGTTCGGCAGCACGGACATGGGCATCTACAAGACGCGACGCGGCGTCGAGAAGACCATGTTCAATGCCACCATCGGCCTGGGCATCGCTTTCATGCTCTTGGCTTTGCTGACCGTCGTCATCACCGGCTGAAGTTGAGCAGATACCTTCGCTGGCAGGCTGTGATTGCCCTGCTGGGCATTATCTTGTTGGCCGCGTTGCTCCGTTACGCGGCCTACAACTTCACGACCGTGACCGTCCCCGATCGGGGCGGGACGTTCGTCGAAGGCATCGTCGGCAATCCCCAATATCTGAACCCTCTCCTCAGC
>Ga0194110_10001313_pt1 | contig 31807 bp, 19 predicted proteins | sample TA2Kig1200mmetaG_FD_146192 | JGI IMG/M metagenome (GOLD analysis project Ga0194110, IMG submission 146192) | Freshwater microbial communities from Lake Tanganyika, Tanzania - TA2015032 Kigoma Deep Cast 1200m | ecosystem: Environmental > Aquatic > Freshwater > Lake | place: Tanzania: Lake...
TCTTGGGCTGGCAGAGCCAAGTGCTGGGACCGTGGCAGGATCAGATCGTCATCGTCGACGGCAAGAAAGTGCGTCATGCCGGAGTAGAGATCGTCAATGCGGCCGATTCCCAGGGTCGATTTCTGGGGAGCACGGTGACGGCCCGCAAAAGCAACGGGATCCCGGCACCTTTCAAAGCCGGTTCAAATCCGCTCATGGCGGACGCGAACGATTCCATGCGCTCATTCACCCCAAATTGCCGAGCGTGCTCGACTTATGAAACAGAAAAGACGCGTCCTGAGCGAGGCAGCGAGGATCAATTCTGGACACGCTCTCCGATAAGGGGTAGAAGACAATGAGCGGTGTCAGACAAATGAAGGGCCACGATTTATCGAATGACCTTCCTCTGATGCCAGTCTAAGGCTCTTGATGGCAACTAACTTTCTGATGATGATTAACCGGGCATTCGCGTTGCTTGCTGTCGCACGGCGGGTTCTTGTCGTCTCGGATTTAATAAACGCTCTGGGTCGGCCGATCTCCTGCTCTGCGCAAAACCGGGTCGCGAGTGAGACATTATGATCATCCCGAAAATATTGCTCGACAAAGGCATGCTGACCGCCGCGCAGCTGGATGAGGCCAACGCGTTGCAACAGGCCGAAGGATTGCGTCTGGATCGAGCCATCGTTCAACTAGGTTTCTTGACTGAGCGGCAATTGCTCGAAGTCATGTCCACCGAACTGCGCCTGCCGTTGGTCAGTCTGGCCGACGCCAGGATCGATGCGGAGACGCTGCGGGCTTTGCCGCCGAAGATCGTTTATCGCAAACGGCTCGTTCCGGTTTCGCGGCAAAATGGAACTCTGAACGTTGCGACGAGCGACGCCTTTGATCTCTATGCTTTTGATGATATTCGTTTGTTGACCGGGTTGAGCATTCAACCGGTCCTGGCGCCGAGGGAGGAAATCGAAAAGGTAATCAAGACCCATTACGGCCTTGGTGGAGATACGCTGGACGAATTGGTCGGCGCAGATGATTTCGATTTGATCACGGGAATCGGAGAGACCGGTGAGGACCTTCTGGAAATGGCGCAGGAGGCCAGCGTCATCAAATTGGTCAATGAAATCATTCTCGAAGCGGTGAACGAGCGAGCCAGTGACATTCACATCGAACCTTACGAGCATCAGTTGTCGATTCGTTACCGCATCGACGGCATCCTGCAGGAGGCCTCCATTCCCTCACGGATGCACCGGTTTCAGTCCGCCATCATCAGTCGCATCAAAATTCTGGCGAACCTGAACATCGCCGAACGGCGAGTTCCACAGGATGGCCGCATTAAGTTCCAGGTCGGCGGACGCCAGATCGATGTCCGCGTGAGTGTCATCCCAATGCTCTTCGGCGAAGGGATTGTCATGCGCCTCTTAGACAAGGCGAACGTGCTCTTTACGTTGCAGGAACTGGGCATGGATGCGGAAACACATCAGCGGTTCAAAGGGCTGATTGATCGCCCGCATGGGATCATCCTCGTCACAGGTCCCACTGGCAGCGGCAAGACCACCACCTTATACGCCGCACTCAACGCGATCGTCGGCGGCGATATCAAAGTTTTAACCGTTGAGGACCCGGTCGAATATCATCTCCAGGGCGTCAACCAAATCCCTGTCGATCACAAAGTGGGAATGACGTTCGAACGCGGTTTGCGTGCGATTCTCCGCCACGATCCGGATGTCGTGATGATTGGGGAAATTCGCGACTTGGAAACGGCGCGGGCCGCCATCCAAGCTTCGTTGACAGGGCACTTGGTCTTATCGACGTTGCATACAAATGACGCCGCGTCCGCGCCCATGCGCCTCATCGACATGGGAGTCGAGCCTTATCTGGTCAGCAGCACGCTGATTGGGTCGATGGCGCAACGCCTGGTCCGAAAAACGTGTTCGAAGTGCCAGGCCGATTATCGGCCCGAACCGAACGAAGTTCCGCCCGATTTTGCGCTTGAGCCAGACGAAATGCTGCGCCGTGGAACGGGATGCGATCATTGTCGCAAGACCGGGTTCCGTGGCCGTTCGGGGTTGTTCGAGTTGATGGTGATGAACGACGCGATTTCGAACAAGATTATGGAACGCGCTCCATCCCCCGAAATCATCGCAGCGGCGCGCCAGGTGGGAATGCGGCTTCTGCGCGAAGATGGCTGGCTCAAGGTGCGAGACGGAACCACGCGCATCGACGAGGTCCTCAAGTGCACCGCAATCTGATGGACCGCAGAATGTCGGAACCACGAATGGACACAAATAAACACGAATTCGGGCTCGCCAACCGCGAGCGAATTACGATTCGTGTCTATTGGCGTTTGTGCGCGGTTTAGTTATTTAGTTATTCTTCGCAGGGATGACCGAGTTTCGATACACCGCGCGCACTGAAGCCGGGGAAAAAGTAATTGGCGTTCTTCAAGCCGATAGTGAATCGGCTGTTCTAAGAATTCTGGAGGAAAAGAATCTCCTTCCCGTTTCCGTGATTGGAAGCGGCGGCGCTCGCTCGAAGGATCAGAAGACTACCCGGCGGCGTGTCCGAACGCGTGACGTCGGGATCATGTATGGGCAACTCGCGGATTTGATCGGCTCGGGCGTGCCGTTGTTGCGATCGCTCGATTCGCTGATTCGGTCCACGGTGAATCCTCGCTTGGCCGCCCTGTTAAAGGAGATTCGATCCTCCGTGGCAGATGGCAAATCGCTGACGGAGGCCATGCGCGAGTTCCCCGAAGTGTTTCCGGTTTTGCACACCGCAATGGTCCAGGCCGGTGAACGCGCCGCCTTTCTCGAACAAGTTTTGCGAAGTCTCTCCGAATTCCTCGAACGGCTGGACGAACTCCGCGCCAAGGTATTCGGTGCCATGATTTATCCGGCGCTTCTGACATTGCTCGGGACAACCGTGATGATTGCGGCGCTTATTTTCTTTGTGCCGAAATTCGAACCGCTGCTTGGCAATTCACAAAAGCCTTTGCCTACAGAAATCCTTTTTGGCATGAGCCGCGCCGTGCGAGGTTATTGGCCTTGGCTGCTCGTGGGGTTGGGCGTGGTTCCGGCGTTCTTTTGGTCACGCACGAGCAGCCGTGGAAGCCAGCGTCTGATCGAGAAAGTGCGGCTAAAAATTCCCGTGGTTGGAACGGCGTTCAAAATGATAGCGATTACTCGATTTTGCCGGATTTTGGGGACAATGCTGGCCAATGGGGTGCCGATGCTCCAAGCGTTGAAAATCAGCGAAGGCGCGACTGGCTCAGCGCTGATGGCCGAGCGTATTGCCGATGCAACGGAAAGCATCCGCGAAGGCAAATCGTTGTCTGCGCCGCTGGGTGTTGGCGGATTGGTTCCCGACCAAATCCTCGCCATGATTACCGTTGCTGAAGAATCGAACAAGCTGGACAAAGTGCTGCTTCAAATCGCGGACACGGTCGAGCGCCGCACCAATCGGCAGGTCGATCAAGCCGTGCGCCTCATTGAGCCAGTCATTCTCTGTGTCGTGGCCGCAGGGATTGGCTTCATGGCGTTGGGCCTGTTGCTGCCAATCTTCACAATGGCGAGTTCGTTGGGGAAGCACTGAGTTCGCGCAGGGTTTTCTAACCTGCAGAAATGTAAACTGCGGCGCAGCTTGGCGGCTTCAGAATGATTCGAATTCGCCGACGCTCTGCAGCATAAATGCCGCATTTCCTCGCGCCGCAGAACTTGTCCTGCGATTGCCAAGTGAAAGTTAACCTTTGCGACTTCGGCCAGAAAAAACCGGGGAAAGAGATTGGCACAGATTCGTTTGAATGATAAAACGCCAATGGCCGTCTGTTTAGAATGGCTAGGCAATAGAAGAAAACTGTATGATGATTCGCAATTATTCATTCACCACGCAAAAAAGAGCTGGAATGGCGGGATTCACGTTGATCGAAATTCTCTTGGTCATTGTGATTATCTTGCTGCTGGCTTCGGCTTTGGTCGTGTTTGTGCTGCCACAGCAGGAAGGCGCGGAAAAGAACACGACGAAGCTCCTCCTCAGTCAGGTCGCTACGGCACTGGACACCTATCGTCTCAATTTGGGACGCTACCCCAGCGAACAAGATGGCGGACTCAACGCGCTCGTCGCGAAACCCAATTACGAAAACCCACGACTGGGCGAAAAGTGGAAAGGACCTTACATCAAACCCGGAACTCCTCTCGAGGATCCATGGGGTCATAAAGTGCGCTACGAAGTTGTGGATCGCACCGCCGACGAGAACAAAAGCGGTCCACCTTACAAACTCTATTCCGTCGGACCCGACGGCCAACCGGACACTGAAGATGACGTCCGGCTGACGCCCGAGGGTGACAAGGCTGAGGATGTTACTGCTGCCACCGAGCAATAGATCGAGCGTCGCGTCCAATGAACGTGGTAGGACAGAGGGTTTCGCCTGGCCTGGTGCTTCCAGACGCTGGAGAGGCGCGACGCCCGTTCTGCGAGTCGGTTCACCCGCAGGGAGACAAATAGTCGCATTGCTCGCACCCCCCACGCGGCGAACCAGTCGAGGGTTCACTCTGATCGAGTTGCTTCTGGCAACGGCGTTGGTGCTGCTTTTGCTGACCGCAATGGTGATGAGCTTCTCAAGCCTTCTGCAAAGCGCTTCTTTGGAAGAAGGAGCTGATCGCGTCGAAAGCTTGATCCGGTTTGCCCGGGCGCAGGCGGCTCAGAGCGGTCGAAAAGTTCAGCTTGTTTTCGAACGCGATGCCGCGAGTGCGCCCGAAACTCTGAGGACAATCATTCGGCTCGCTTGCGAGTCTGATCCGATCGATCAACCGGGGCGATTTGTGGAGTTGGCAGATGCAGCCTGGCCAGTCGAGGGAATTGGCGAATTGGTCGAGGTTCAAGATGTGCAATTGATCGAAGAGAATGGAGCGCAGCTATCCACACAGGTCATTGGCGCCAACAGTGAGAGCAACGAGAATGGAGCGGTGGGGGCTAATGCCGTGAGCCAGTTCCCGCCGATTACCTTTTATCCGGACGGTTCGTGCGATTCGGCAGAACTGATTCTTGCGTCGCTTGAGCCGGAGCCAGAGCGGATAGCGCTGCGTATCACTGGAATTACCGGTTTGATTTCGCGGCGCGTGATCAATGCCGATGGGCCACAAAGCCCGATTCAAAGTGAACGACCAGAAATCAGTGCCGTTGAAGCGCATGAGAACTGACCGGCAAAACTTGGTTGTTGTGGCTGTGGGCGCGCGATCGAAAACTGCGATTCAGGGTGCGGTCCTGTTAGAAGTCCTGGTGGCGCTCGCCTTGTTTGTCGCTGCCGCTGCCATTGTGACCGGCGGTCTGAATCGATCAGTCGAGAGTGTTGAGCGTCTGCGTTTAAACACACATGCGGCCAATCTGACCATTTCGGTTCTCTCGGAGTTGCAGATGGGGATCAAGTCAATGGCTGTGAATGGACCCCAGCTGTTCGAGGCGCCCTTCGAGAAATGGAGCTGGGAGGTTGTCGCGCTGCCAGTCGAACCGGACAAAGCGAAGTTCGAAAAGGTCGAAGTTGTCATTCGCCACACGGAAGCGCCGCTGGTGCACCGCTTAGGCCAGGTAATTCAACGTGACGAGAACAGCGCTGCCAGCGACTCGAATCTGATCAACCGCCCCGCGTCCGCGCCATGAGCCGCGAATCGATAGAAGCAAGGCGTCAGCGACAGCAATTCGCGACGGGACCTCTCTTCCATTCGGATGGAGGAGAGGGTTGGGGAGAGATTTCTCCGAAACATCGTTTTCGCACATTGCACCCATGAACCTGAACTTGGTAGGGCGGCGTTGCTGCGCCGCCGCGATTGCTGTTCGCAGGCTGCGGAGCACCGCAGCCCTACCTTTAGGTTCATGGGGAGGAGGTGCGTCTTGACGTTGCGTGATTGTGCCCGGGCTCCTCTCCCCAACCCTCTCCTCGCTTGCGAAGAGAGGGAGAAGACCCGCTGGCCGCGCGAATTGCTAAATTCGAAAGCAGCGGGGCCTTCATTAGCTGCCTTCACATTGCTTGAAGTGATCCTGGCCATCGCGATTGGCATCGGCGTTCTAATGGTTGCTTTGGTGTTCTATCAGCAGGCAGCTGCATTGCGTGCTCAGCTGATTGATGAAAGCGAGCGCGTCGCGACGGTCCGGCTTCTCATGGATCGAATCACGGCGGAGTTGCGGACCGCTTCGTCGTTGGCGGGGCTCCCCAAGACGCTCACCGGAGGATCGAATTTTGTGGAGTTTGTCAGAACGGATGTTGCTTTGCCACCGACCCGCACAAGCGACCCGTTCGGGAGAGCGAGCGTGCCGGCAACAGATTTGAACGTTGTGCGCTACGTTTTCAATTCAGCGGCCGACACCAATGCTTTGGCATCCGTGATCCGCTACGAAGAGCCGCTCCTTCAACCTCGATCGACCGCCGATGCGAGAGAATTGATGGAGACGAATGGAACGAACAGACCGACCCCGCTGAATCTGGGTGAAGGAATCCAATGGATGCGCTTTAGATTCTCGGACGGTCGGGCTTGGCAAGACTCGTGGATCAGTCCAAGCCTCCCCCAAGGAGTGGAGATTAGCTTCAGCATGGAATCGGCGAACGCTTCCGAGGTTGAAGAATTTCCCGAACAAGCAGAGGTCTTTCGCCGTATCATCTATCTGCCAGCGAGCCGTTCACTCGCGGGATCCATTTCGGATTCGAACTTAGCAGCTGTTGTCTCGAGACCTGCGGAGGAAACGCGATGAAGCCACGATTCCCGATGAAGCGGGCCGTAGCGCAGACTTTCCAGTCTGCGGGTTCGGGCGACTTTCCAGTCGCCCGTGCGGACTGCGGAGTAGGGCAGCGCGTTTCCCCTGTCTCGGCGCCCGCATGCGCTATGGACAGGCGGGACCCCTGTCCTGCGAGCTGGGTTCGAGAGGACACCGGTTTTGTGCTCGCGGGTGTTCTGGTCGTGGTCCTGTTGTTGTCGATGATCGCGTTGAGCTTGATGTTCCACTTGCGTGCCGAAGAGACGGCGAATGAGGCTGGCGCTGGCGGCGAACAAGCCTGGGATGCGGCCATGAGCGGTGTTCACGAGGCGATGCGCGTGGCTGGTCAAACAGCGGCAGGCGATTTGGATTGGCAGGACAATGCGGCGGCGTTCCGCGAGCGCCTCGTAATCGACGACGGTTCAGAGCGCTGGTACTTCTCGGTGTTTACGAAAGATGATTCCGATAGCACCGCTGTCAGGTTCGGCATTGTGGATGAGGCAAGCAAACTCAACGTCAACACGGCGACGGAATCAATGCTAGGCAAGCTGCCCAAGATGACGCCGTATCTCGTTCAAGGCTTGCTGGATTTCCTGGACGGCGACGGGATGCCGCGCCCGGAAGGCGCAGAACAGGAATATTACGATGCACTTCCTCAGCCTTACGGCGTTTACAATCGGTGGCTGTCCACTCTGGATGAATTGCTCTTGGTGCGCGGTCTCACGCCGGCGGTTTTGTTTGGTGAAAATTCGATTCGCAATTCGCCGACCCGCGTGAACGCAGGTGAAGACGATTTTCCGCTGTCTCCTGCCGGCAGCTATGTCCGATCGGAGCCGGGCATCGGCCAACTCCTTACCGTTGCCTCGTGCGATTCGAACGAAGACAACGCTCGCGCGCGGCGGATCGACTTGAACGATCCGAAGGTTCCGCTGCCCGAAAACGATTTTCCGCCGGCCTTGATACAATATGTGGCCGCGCTTCGACGCAACAAAGTCACGCTGAATCACGCGGCCGATCTGCTTGAAGCCAAAGGGAAGTTTAAGGATGACAAGGGAGCTGAAGTGGAATTGGCCTCGGGTGTTGGCAAAGCAGAGTTGACGGATGTGCTCGACCGGTTGACCGCCACCGCGCTCGACCGACTGCCCGGCTTGATCAACGTGAATACTGCCTCGTCCGAGGTGCTTCAAACAATACCTGAAATCGACGAACCTCTCGCTGATTTGATTGTTTCTACGAGACGGCATTTGCGCGCCGAACAGCGGCGCACCCCGGCCTGGCTCTATGAAGAAGCCCTCGTCAATGCGGATCGATTTAAGAAGGTGGCCCCGTATCTTACCAGCCGTGGCTGTCAGTTTCGCTTTCAGGCAATTGGCTATGGTCTTCCTTCCGGACGTTTTCGCGTACTCGAGGCCATCATCGATTTGGCGGGACCCAAGCCGGGCATTTCGTACCTTCGCGACCTAACTCGACTCGGTTTGCCTTTTAAGTTGAACACTACGCCTCAGGAAGAAACAGTTGCGAGTCATGCCAGGCACGGACGCGCCCAAAATCTGGCCGGCAAGCCCAGTTGTCTACCATTAACACCCAGCTTTAGCTGGGTGTTTGCACCGCGGGACGTCAACAACCGTTTCAACGGTTTTGGACAGCCTATCAAAACCGTTGAAACGGTTATTACTGCCGAACGCCCTTCCAACACCCATCTAAAGCAGGGTGTTAATGAGAAAGATGTCGCAAGTCGTGGAATAATAGGCTTTGAAGCGTCTCAGTTGGCTGCAGCTTTGTTCGCCCGCGGAGGCAACCGATGAGCGAGCGCGCGTCTATGAAGCAATCTCACTGGCGTGAACTCGGACAGAACGTCCGCAAGAAACTTCGGCGGCGGCATCAAGGTCCCATTCTCGGCCTCGATTTGGATGGCTCCCTGTTGCGAATCGTTCAACTGGTCAAGCGCGGTAACCGTTCGGTTGCCATGCGGCTTGCGGTTGAGCCGCTGAATTTCGCCAACGAAGCTGATCGGTCTGACGCAGCGCTGGTTGGAAAGGCCATCGCAGCGGCTTTGGATCGACTGCGCGTCAAATGTAAGGCCGTGGTAATGGGCATTCCGCGCGCATCGGTCGTGCTCAGATCTTTGTCGATGCCGGAGGTCAAGGATGTCCGCGAACTGGCATCGATGGTTCACTTTCAGATTTCGAAAGACCTTCCGATTCGTCTGGAGGATGCGGTCATTGATTTTCACGTTCGACGGGCGCTCGTTCCCACGGCAATGCTTGAGCCAAACGTCAAGGCAAGCGGCGTCCCAGCCGACAGCAAAACCGAGACAACCGAAGCATCGTTAAGGGTCGAGGTTTTGGTCGCGGCCGTGAAGCGCGATGTCGTTGAGTTTTTCAAACAGGCCGCCGAGCAGGCCGGACTGGAGTTAGTGGCGCTCGGATGGTTGTCGGATGCCAACGCTCGTTTGTTGGAGGCTTGTCGTGTTACGGAAGGGAGTGAAGGCGTCGCGTTGGTTTCGTTGCGGCCTGATGAAACGGGGATCGATGTCATTGCCCAACAGTCTCTCGTGTTCAGCCGCGGCGTTGCGATCAAGCAAGTGAGCGACAACATCGCGCCGCCTTCCGAGCAATCGTTGGCTGGCGGGAAACGCGAGGACACGGCCTCTGCCGCCGCTGAAGTGCCGCCGTCGCCGATGCCCGCGAGCTTTGCGGAAGCTGTCACAATCGAGGTGGTGCGCAGTTTGCATAGTTATGGAGGCATCAAACCGCACATTCCCGTTGCGAAGTTATTTGTCACAGGATGCACCGGGCACGAACGCGTAGTCGCGGAAGCGCTCAATGGACGGCTCAACATTCCCTGCAGTCTGCTGGACCTTGCCGGCCGGCTGGAGCTTCCCGAACCAGAAAGTCTTCATGCGCCCGGCTCGATATCCGCGTTAGGATTGGCTTTTGGGGTTAGCGATTCGAACGGGCTCGCTTTCGACTTCTTGCATCCGAGGCGGCCAGCCGTCCAGCGGAACAAGCGCCGAATCAAATTATTGGCTGCAGCCGCGCTGGTCGCGGCAACGTTATTTGCCCTGTTAAGCGCGCGCGCGCGATTGGTCAATCAACGCCTGCAAATCCATCGCCAGGCGCAGGTGGAATTGGCCGATGCCGAAAAGAAACGTCCTATTTACCGCCAAATGCGCCAGCAGGCTGCGACCATCGATGAATGGGCCAAAGAAGGCCAGGATTCGCTCGAACACTATGCTTACTTGAGCGCTATCCTTCCCCGGAGCGAGGAAATCTACGTCACGTCGCTTTCGATCGGTGGGCAGGGCAGCATTCGCTTTTCCGTGCAAGCGCGCAGTGGCGAGATTTTGGCCAAGCTCGACAAGCAGCTGCGCGCGGCTGGCTATGAGGTCAAGCCGCTCGCCATCACGCCCGGTGATGACAAATTCGGTTACGATTTCAGGTCCACAGTTGAATTGACCGCGCCCGAGAAAATGAAAATGGATTTGGCGAAGGTCCGCGCGCCGCAGCGGCCCGCTGATGATGTCTCCTCGGACCCCGCCAAGAAGGCCCAGCGGAAAGGTGGTGGGCCATGAACCAGCGCGAGAAACTATTGGCCGCTTCGGTCGGCGCCATCGTCTTGATGTTTGCCGGAGTTTTTGGCGCTCGAGCTGTTTTTCTGAAGCCGTTGCGAGAGATGGATAAGAAGACCGCCGCTCTTCGCGAAAAACTTGAGAAAGTTAAAAGCGAACGGCGCGCCTATTTCGACGCCGAGGACACCGTGAAGAATTACGCCCAACGCGCCTTCTCGGATGATCTCGACCAAGCTAGCGCCAAATCCGGCGAGATGTTGACGCAACAGATTTTGCTCAGCGGTTTGGAAGAGGCTGACTTCAGCCGCATGCCCGTCGGCCCGCGAAAACTTCGAGGCGCGCATGAAATCGGATGGAGCGTCAACGGCGAAGGCAAACTCGAAAACGCGCTTAACCTGCTTTTCCTGGCTCAGAAATCCCCTCATCTCCATCGCATCGAAGGTCTCACCATCTCGCCCAGCGAAACCCCGTGCCAGGTGAATGTGCGTTTTCGATACCTCACATTAGTGATGAATCCGCCGCCGAATGTGGATTTTCTCGATCTGCAGCCGAAGCTCACTCTCGATAGCCCCGAACGTAAATTTTTCGATCCGATTGTGGTCCGCGACATTCTGCGGCCGTATGTAAAACGCGGTCCCGTAGCTCCTGCCAGCACGACCGCCACCGCAGCGAGCCCGCCGGCTGGCCCATCGGTTCTCCGCGTTGTTTCGCTCTCGGAATGGATAGGGCAGCCGGAAGTTCATATTCGTGACCTGACCAATCAGAAGACACTTCAATATAAACCAGGAGATGCTCTGGGTGGTGGGACTGTCGTTATGGTGGATTATCGACCGTTACCGATGCCCGGCAACGAAGCCTTGATGTCCTTCAGCCGCGTGATTTTGAAAATTGGCGCCGATTATTGGGCCGTCGAGCGCGGCCGCACGTTGGCCGATAAATACAAATTGCCGCCGAACAAATTGCCGGAGCAATTGATGCCGCATTCGAACTAACCTCATGATGAATCGTCTATCAAATCATAAGGCTAACCTTCGCTTCTCAATGTCTTCGGCGGCTCCTGCCGCTCAGGAGCTAAGCGAAAGCAGAAGCGGCGCTTGGCTTGCGTCCGAACTTCAGATTCGGCCGCTGCAATCAATTTTCGATTCCGAAAGGCATGTCTATGAACCGACCTCTAACAAACCTCGCCGTTGCGTGCTGCATTTTCTTTTCCGCCTGCGCCGCCTTCGCTCAAGATACCGCCGCTAAGCCAGCGAACGCGACGCAAACGCCCCCGGCGACATCCACTGCAACCGCGATCCCTCCTGCCGGCGCGCCCGCTGTTACTGCGCCCGCCGGCACGAACGCTCCCACGCGCAATATCCGTTTCCAGTTCGATGGCATTCCGTATTCCGACGTTCTCGAGCGCTTCGCGCAAATGGCGGGCAAACCGCTCGTTACCGACACCAATCTGCAAGGCACGCTGACTTTCAACGATCCACGGTCTTACACATATCAGGAAGCGCTCGACACATTGAACCTCGTGCTCTCGATGAAAGGAATGATGCTCATCGAAGATGGCAATTACCTGCGGATGGTGCCGTTCAAAACGCTGCCCCAAATGCCGCTGAAAATTCTGCGCGGTCTTGACCAGACGGGTGATGTCCGGCCCGGCGAAGTTGTGACGGTGGTTTTGGACGTGAAGAATCTGGACACGAAAGAAGTGGGCGAAGCGGTTGTTTCCATGTTGTCCGATGCCGGCTCACTCGCGCCGATGTCACGCGGTCGCGGCCTAATCATTACGGATCGTCTCGCCAACATCCAACGCATTCGAACGCTCCTCGCCGCCATCGATGTCGAAGCCGTTTCGGAACGGCAGATGAAAGCTTATACGCTTCTGCACGCTTCGGGCGCGGTTGTTTCCGATCTGATCAACCGCACTTTCGGCATCGCGACAGCCCCTAAACGCACCCAATTCAATCCGCAAACGAAAAACCTCGATGTGCTCCCGCCCGATCCGGCTGATTACATCACCGCCGTGTACGATGATGCGTCGCGGACGCTTGTGTTGTTTGGGCCTCGCGAGCGTTTGGGTCTGGCTGGCGAACTCATCGCTAAGTTCGAAGACAAAGAGGGCGGCGCGGGCGAAGTCCGGATCTATTATCCGCAAGTAACCAAAGCTGAAGAGTTGGTGCAGATGATTCGCGAAGCTGTGCCCGGCGTTGCGGATCCTAAAGAAACCGCCGCGGCTGCCGCCACCAAAGCGCGAGTCATTGCCGACGCTGCGCAAAACCGTCTCATCGTCGCTGCGCCTCTCGCCGGTCAACTCGACCAAATCGAGCTTCTCATCAACAAACTCGACAAACCGGTCCATGGCGCCGGGGGTGCAGTTCAAGGAACGCGTTCGCAAACGGTCCAGGTGACGAAGGTTTTCCGCACCCGATCGTCTGATGCAGCGAGTGTGGCCAAGATTCTGTCCGAAGCGTTGTCGAAGCGTTTGCCGAACGGGGCCACTGTTCCGACTTCGAACGTCAGCGTCGAACCAACTAGCCAGAGCGTGGTCGTGACGGGTTCGCCCGGCGACGTTCAGACGGCGGTCGATATTGTGACACAGCTGGAAACTGGTTCAACGACGCCGCTGCCGCAACAGACGAGGTTTTTCGACGTCGGAACGCTGGCGAATGCCAAACGGCTTCAGCCTGTCATCGAACAGATTTACCGCAGCCAGGTCAGCGACAGTTTGGGCGGCCAGGCCGCTCACGCCAAGATTATCGCCGACACCGAGACTGGCCGGTTGATCGTGACGGCCAGCGAAGACCATCTCAATCGCATTGGGGAGATTATCGGTCAACTGGAAGCCGAAAAAAACCAGCCGGAACCGCGCCGGCTCCAGATGATCTCGCTGGAGCAGCAACGTGTTGATGCTGCCGTGGCGACCATCAACAGCCTCGTCGCGGAACGCATGACCGATCCGCGCTTCGAAGGTTTGCCCAAACCCTTGCTGCTAGCTGATGCCGCCAACAACCGGCTGCTCGTGACGGCGACCGAGGAACAATTTCACGAAATTCAGGAAGTTGTCCGGACGATTGACGTCGCGCCGGAAAACGTGAAACGCGAAATGACAGTCGTTCCCATTCGTTCGAAGTCGGCCGCCGAATTGATCGCGTTGACCACACAATTGATGACTCAGCTCGGCCAGGGCCAGCCGAACCCGCAACTCGCGCCGAAGCTCGTTCCAGACACTTCGGGCAAACAGATTATCGTTCTCGCCACAGCGCAAGACTTGCAGCGAATTACCAATCTCGTCCAGCAACTTGACGGCGCTTCTTATACGGCTGTCAGCCGCCAATCGAAGGCAATCGAGTTGTTCGGCCGCAACACCGCCGAGTTGACCGCGTTGGTGAGGCAACTCTACGAAGAACAATTGAAAGGGTTGCCCGAACCCGCTGGCGGTCCGGCTGCGCTGCTAGCCGACGGTAAAAACAATCGCGTTATGGTTAGCGGTTCGGAAAAGGAAATTGCGCGCGTCGAAAGCATTTTGCGCCAGCTTGATCCCGAAGCGCGCAAGGCCGACAAAGAGGAAACTCGCGTCATTCGGCTCAAGGCCGGCTCGGCCCAGGAATTGGCGGGGTTAATCGAGAAGAGCATGAATGCCCAGACCCAACAGATCAAAATTCTCGTAGATGGCCGCAGCAACAGTCTGGTTGTCACCGGTGCGTCGAGTGCTGTCGAAGCCGCTTCTCAGGTCGTTCAACAACTCGATGCGCGTCCGGACGCTCAACCTCGCGAACTCCGCATCATCGAGCTTAAACAAGGCGATGCCAATGCGGTCGCCCCGATGGTCACGAGCTTGTTCACTGAGATGATCAAAGATCAGCGCGGCGCCGAATATGTCCCGCAGACCAAAGTCCTGCCCGAACCCGCCGCGAACCGTCTCATCGTGACCGGTCCAAAGGATGAGTTAAACACCGTGTCTCGGGTCGTCGAGCAACTCGATCAAGCGCCCGAAGGCGCGGGCGGCGCACGCGTCTTCAAATTGAACACCGCCGATCCCGTCCGTGTTGCCACGGTCGTTTCGAACGCAATGCTTCGGTTCGATGCCCGCAATCAGCCTATTCGCCGCGTTTCCGTTTCGCCCGATAAGGAATCGAACAGCGTCACCATTTCCGGTTCGCGCGCCGACCTTCAGGATGCGCAGACCATTATCGAAAAGCTCGACAGCGAAGGAACAGAACGAGGACGCAGCTTGAAGGTCATCGAGGTGCGGACGGATGATCCCGACACACTGGCGGCGCTGACGATGAAAGTCTTTACGGCGCAGAACGCCGACCGAAACGTCACCAACCTGGTGAGCATTACTCCAGAGCCCTCAGGCAAACGGCTGATTGTGCTCGCCCCACCTTCGCTCCTGCCGCAAGTCGAGACGGTCGTATCCGAGTTGGACACGAAGCCGGAACAAGGCGCGCGCGAACTGCAAACCGTCGAAGTCAAGAATGCGACTGCGCAGGAGTTGCTCGCGATGGTCAATCGCATTTACGGCGAACAAACGCGAGGCAGAACAACCAAACCGGCAACGATCTACGCTCATAGTTCCGGCTCGCGCTTCATGGTCTATGGCACGAGGGAACAAGCTTCCGCTGTGCAACGGATCGTCGAGACGTTAGAAACGGAAAAACGTCCCGCACGCAAGACCCGCACGTTCGATGTTGGCCGCGCCAGTGACGTCGAGCGTCTTCTGCCGCTCGTTAGGCAACTGTATCAAGACCAGTGGAAAGGCAAGGGCGAGGCGGATCCAGCTGATGCCCAGATTGTCGGCGATGCCCGGACCGGACGGCTCATCATCACCGGCAAGCCCGATCATCTCGACCAGATCGAAGCCATTGTCAATCAGTTGAGCACCGGCAAACCGACGGGCGATGCGCGTGACACGCGCGTGTACGATTTGACGACTGCCAATGCCATGGAACTGGCCACGACCGTCCGAACGCTTTACCAGGATCAAGCCAGGAGCAGGCTTGGCTCTGTTCCGGCCGACACCTTGATTCTCCCGGACGGCTCCGCCAACCGGATTATCGTGGCCGGCGAGGCCGCGGAACTGGAGGCGATTGAAACCATCATTAAGCAATTAGATCGCGTTAGTTCTCAGAGCGCTTCCACGCGCGTCTTCAAGCTGAAATCCGCTGAACCGGACAAAGTCTCGGAAATCCTTTCGACTGCACTCGTGCGTTACGATTCATTCGGGCGCGCGCAGAAGCGAGTCAGCGTCGTCGTCGATGGCAAGAGCCGCACTTTAATTGCGACGGGCGATCCGAAGGAACTGCAAGCTGCATCGGTCATCATCGAGCAATTGGATTCCATCGGCGCGCAACCCGAGCGCAAGATGAAGGTTCTTCCCGTTAAGAGCGGCCGCGTGAACGATCTCACTTCGAAAATTCGCCAACTGTACCAAGATCAAATTAAAAGCCAGCCGGAACTCGGAGTCGCCGATGCCTTGATCATGGACGACGCTGCGAGCAACCAAATCATCGCCGCTGGCAGTGAACCTCAGATGACCTTGATCGAGAGAATTCTCGGACAACTTCAAGAGCATACGATTACACAAGGTTCGCGTGAGACGAAGATCTTGGAAGTTGGCCAAGCCGATGAAGTCGGCCGCATTCAAACTTTGGTCCAGCGCCTCTATCAGGATCAATGGAAAGGCAAAGAATCAAACGATCCGGCGGATGCCCAGATTCTGGCCGACAGCCGCAACGGTCGGCTGATCGTCACTGGCCGTGCCGAACATATCCAGGAGATCGAAGCGATTCTTGGCCGCGTGAGTCCGAAGCTTTCCGATGCTGTGGCGCGCGAGACCCGCGTGTACGAACTGAGTACCACAAGTGCCTCCGAACTGGCGACAACCGTCAAGGCGCTTTACCAGGAGCAATTGAAGAGCCGCACCGTCGTGCCATCCGCGCAGGCAATGGTTCTTCCGGATGTGGCGGCCAATCGCCTCGTTGTTTCCGGCACGACCAACGAACTCGCCAGCATCGACGAGATCGTGCAGAAGCTCGACAAGGTGGACGCACAGACCGGCCGCACACGCGTATTCAAGCTCAAGACCGCGGAAGCCGACCAAGTCGCCACCATGCTCTCAACTGCGCTCGCTCAAATCACGGCCACCGGGCGCAACATACCGCGCGTGAGCGTTGGGGCTGATAAACAGAATAATGTGCTGATCGTTTCCGGCGAACCGCGCGACTTGCAGGCCGCCGCGGTCATCGTCGAGCAAATGGACGCTGTCCTGGCCAAGGAATTGCGTCGGATGCGCATCGTGCCTCTCAAAAGCGCCATGGCGACGCAGCTCGCCACCCGAGTTCAAAGCATTTACCAGGATCAAATGAAGGGCCGTCCGGAGGGAGGCCCCGCCGACGCGTTGATCATGGGCGACTCGACCAGCAACCGTCTGATCATCACGGCCAGCGAGTCCCACATGAAAGTGATTCAAGACATCGTTGGCCAGCTCCAGGAAACGGAAGGAAATATCGCGCGCCAATTGCGGGTCATCATGCTGAAGCGCAATTCGGCTGCCTCGATAGCCACCATGATTTCGCAGTTGTTCGCCCGGCAAACCGGCAGCCAGGAACCCGGCCAGCGTTTGGTCGTCTCGCCTTCCGTCGATGATCGGACGCTGGTGCTCGATGCTGCGCCGAGCGTGCTCGAAAAGGTCGAGCAATTGGTCAGCACCTTGGATGGCCCGGAAGCTCTCGGCCAAGTGGAAGTGCGCACCTATCCCGTTCCCGAAGGAAACGCTGCCGAACTTGCAACGTCCATCGGGCGGCTCTTCGGCGAACGAGGCGGGCGTGCCTCCGGAGGACTTGCGCCACGGTTCGAAGCCGACGCGGCCGCGAACATATTGATGGCCGTCGCGACCAAGGAACAGTTCGCGCAGATCGATAAGTTGATGCAGGAACTTCGCCAGAGCGCTCAAGTCGTCAGCGAGATTCGGACTTTCAGGCTTCAAAACAGCGACGCGGCACAAGTGGCTGACGTGCTGCAGGCCATGCTCAGCGAGGGTGACCCATCGCTGTCTCCGCAGCAACGGCAGCGCCGCTCGCAATTCCGCCCCGGCGTTGGAATATCACCACTCGCGGATGCAAAGAATTTGCGTGTTGCGCCCGCGGCGTCCTTGAACGCAGTCGTCGTTCAAGGACCGCCCGAGAAGCTGACCTTGGCCGAGAAATTGATCCAGACGCTCGACAAAGATGATGCGAGCGGCCAATCCGTGATTCAGACCGTTCACCTTAAGAAAGCCCAGGCCGAGAATTTGGCCGATGCAGTGAGCAAAACGATCACCGATCGAGGTCCGCAAGGCCGCCTGCAACGCGTTACTGTAACGCCAGTCGTTGGACCGAACAGCGTGTTGGTGAACGGACCGTCCGAAGCCGTCCAGGAAGTAATGAACGTGATCCGCGAGCTCGATCAGGAAAGTGAAAGCGATGAAGTCAAGGTGCACATTTACAAACTCGAGAATGGAACTGCCAAACAGGTTTCAAATGTGCTGCAGCAGCTCCTGCAGAGGATGACCCGCGGACAAGGACGGACGGGATCTGCCAGCGGTTCCGGCGGGCGAGGGGTGCAACCAACCGTCGCGACCGACGACCGCTCCAACAGTCTCGTCATATCCGGAACGCCGACCCACTTCAAAATTGTCGAGCAATTGCTCCAAACGCTCGACAAAGCGCCGGACCGGTCGGACCGCGACGTGCAATTTATCTGGCTGCGCAATGCCAATGCTTTCGATGTCGCCTCTCAACTGGACGCCGTCTTCGCCAACCGGCCGAAAGACGAGCAGCCTGTCATCGAGTCGGACAGCTTCAACAATTCGATTACGGTCATTGGCAAACGCTCGGACATTGTCCAAATTCAGGAATTGATCGCACGCTTGGATGCGTCGAGCATCGACACGAGCGTGCAAGTCCGGCTGCGTCCAATCGATCGTGTGCCCGTCGAGCAGATGGCACGGATGCTGCAAAATATCTATCCCCAAATGTCGTCGGGCCAAATCCGCGTCGAGGAAAAGGTCCGCCCGGCGCCCAAAGGGGAGAAAGCTCCAGCCATTCCCGAAATCAAATCAACGCCCGTCCCGCAGCCCGATCAGGGCAACCAGTCGGAATCCGAGAAATCGAATAGCGAAGTCGTAATCGCCATCGACAAGAATGCCAATGCGCTGATTCTTTCCGGCGCGACGCACGAACTGGATCAGATTGATCGCATCATTACCGAACTCTCTTTCTCTTACATCAGCAGCGACGCCGAGTTTCGCGTTTTTCCGTTGAAGGAAGCCGATCCGGTCATTGTGGCGCGAACCTTGACCGAGCTTTTCAAACCCGAGCCAATTCCGGCCCCGCAGCAACAACCGCAGCAACAGCCGCAACAACAACGTGAGGGCCAGGTCCGTCTCATCGCGCCGATGCCGAAAATTACCGTGGTCGCGGAACCACGCACACGCAGCGTCATTATCCGCGCCAAGGCAACCGATTTTGCGCTACTGGAATCACTGATCAAACAAATCGATGTCGCCGGTCTGAGTTCGCAACTGGAATACCGCCTCGTCGGACTGACGAACGCGTTGCCGGACAAAATCATTCCGCTGGTTCAGCAGATGGTGACGCAGTTGAACATCATTCGTCCGGGTGAACCGCTCACAGTGACGCCTGATCCGCGCACACGCGCTTTGTTGGTAGTGGCCCGCGACACCGCGCTCAATCAGATTGAGCGCATGATCCATTCGCTCGATACGCCTGCACCCTTTGCGGAAGCGCAAGTGCTCGTTGTTTCACTGAAGAAAGCGAGCGCGCCGCAATTGGCGGCTGTGTTACAAGGCATGCTGAAGCCGGGCACAACGGGTGAACTGACGCCCGACGCTCGTGAACTTCAGGAGCAGGTCCGCCGGCTCAGAATCCAGAACGATCAGGGCCAAGCCGTTCTGCTCGATCTTGCTCAACCGATCAAAATCATGACCGACCCATTGTCAGGAGGGCAGGGCGGGGGCAACCGGCTGATCCTCTCCTCGACAGCAGACAACCTGAAAGCGTTGGCTTCGGTGGTGGAAATGATGGATTCGGTTTCAGTCACGGAAGGAGTGAACGTCAAGTTAGTTCGGCTTCAATATGCGGATGCATCTTCGGTCGTTCAGACCCTGAGCACGATTTTTTCGGAGGGTCTCCGGCTTGCGACCGGCCCAAGCGGCCGCGCCGAGCCGGAAGGAACGTTTGGAAAAGCATTGGTCAACCCGTTGAATGTTGCTGTGGACGCGCGATCGAACACATTGATTCTCAGCGGACGTTCCGAATCTCTCGACCTTGCCCAAAAGATCATTGGCGATCTGGACCGGAAGATCGAACGCTTCGTGACTGAGGTGAGACTTTTCCGGTTGAAGCATGCGTCGGCGATTCGCCTCGCGCCGTTATTGCAATCGGTCTTTGCGGAAGGCCCATCTGTTCCCGGCACGGAAGGATTGAACACGCAAGTCACTCGGCTGCGTGCGAACCTTCCTGACGAACTGCCGCAACTGACCGAACAACCCAAGGTCCGTCCCGCGCTCATGGTTCAAGCCGACGACACTTCGAACATCCTGATCGTCGCCGCGCGAACGGACACGCTGCCCTTGATCGAAACCGTCATCCACCAGTTGGATATCCCATCCGCCTCCGGTCTCGATACCGTGCGCGTTTACGCGCTCAATCATGCCGATGCCGTGACGATCCAAAAGGTCGTTGCCGAGATTTTCAGCGGCGCCCGCGCCGCTCAATTGCGCAACGAGGACAAACCGAATGTGACGATCGACGAACGCACGCGCGCCTTGATCGTCTCCGGGAATAGCAAAGCGTTCGCGATCATTGATAGCTTGCTTGCTCAACTCGACAAGCAGTTGCCTTTGGAATTGCGCGATGTGCGGATCATTGCATTGGAGAATGCCGATGCTTCGGCGGTGGCCGCCGACCTTCAAAGATTGCTCGACGCGCGCCTGACGCAAAGGTCCTCGCTCAGCCGGGCGCAGGCAGATTCGATGCGTGTTCTGGTGATTGGGGAATCGCGGAGCAACAGTTTGTTGGTCACCGGGTCCAAGGACAGCTTTGATCTCGTGGAATCCCTCGCAAAACAGCTCGATCGGGCGCCGACTGCGGTCAGCGGACGCATTCGATTGGTCTCGCTGACGCATGCTGACGCGCGGGTCCTGAGCGCTTCATTGATCAATCTCTTCAACCAACGTTATCAGTCGGCCCGGCCGCCGGACCTCCAGCGTAACAAGCCGATCATCGTTCCAGACCCGCGCAGCAACAGTTTGCTTGTGGCGGCCGGCGTTGATGACAACCAGCTCATTGACGACCTGCTCAAGAAGCTTGATCAAAAGCTCGAAAATCCATCGTTGGTTCTGACCGTGTTGAACCTGCGGCACAACGACGCCGCCCGCATCGCGACAACCTTGGAAGGCATTTTTACCGCGCGGCTTCGCGCTCGAACGCTGCCGGGCCAGCAGCCGTCGCCGCAGGACGCAGTTAACATCGAGAGCGACAGCCTGAACAACGCGCTGATCGTTTCGGCTAACCGGGAGAATCTTGAAACGATGAAAGGTTTGCTCGAGAAGATCGATGTCGAACCAGTCGCGACCGATGGTTTGATCCAAACCTTCACGCTCGAACATGCGGATGCTCAGCGCGCAGCCACCATGTTGCGTTCGCTAATGCAACAGGGTGTTTACCGTCCGGGAGGCGCGACCGGGCGGACGGGACCTTCGCAACGCGGCGACGCAATGGCGATCACGGTGGATCCCAGAAGCAACACGCTCATTGTGTCGGCCAGTCCGGCGAATCTTCTGCTGATCAAGGAAGTCATCAAGCAAGTCGATGCGAAGGATTTCTCCGAACTCGGGAACGTTCGCGTTTATCAATTGAAACATGCCAAAGCGAGCAGCTTGTCCACCGTGCTTGAACAATTCTTCCGCGCGCGCCGGACCGGTGAAGGCGGCGGTGGAACAGGCGCAGCGGGAGGAGAACGCTCGATCCCCTTCGTGGTTATACCAGATGACCGGGTCAATGCGTTGTTAATTACCGGTGGCAAGGAAAACTTCGACGTGCTCGATCGGCTCATCCAGCAGTTGGACGGCGAAGACACGCTCGCGCGGATGAACTTCAAAGTGTTTCCGCTCAAACAGACGACCGCGAGCAAACTCCAAAATACATTGCAACGGCTCTTCGCCAACCGGCCGGCACGTGTCAAGGGCGAGACGCCGGAACCAATCACCATGGTGGCCGATGCTTGGGTGAACGCGTTAATCGTCGGCGCCTCCGTAGAGGACATGGCCATGGTCGGTTCATTGGTCGAGCGGCTGGACAGCGATCAAGTCGAGCAAGGCCTGACCGTTCAAGTTCTTCCGCTGTCCAAAGCGGACGCCCGACAGGTCGCGCAAACCGTGCAGGGTCTCTACCGCGCCGGTACGACGGCCGCGGCTTTTCCAGTGGTTGTGACCGCTGATGAGCGTTTGAATGCGATTGTCCTGTCGGCCGGTGAAGGCGACATCAAACGCATCACGGAGCTTGTGAAAAAACTCGATACAGATCGTGTTTCGCGCGTTTCCGAAATTCGCGTCATCGCCTTGCGCCAAGCAAGGGCAGACTCGCTCTCCACGATTTTGAATACGGCGCTCAATACGAAACCGGCTTCGCTGGGCGATCAAAGCCCGAACAGCGCATCGCTCTTGCAGTTCATTACCCGCACGGAGGACGGCAAGGAGTTGGTTGCATCCGCCTTGAAGGAGGGTGTGTTGATTACGCCGGACAGCCGGATGAACTCGCTGGTCATTTCGGCGCCGGCGGATTACATGGGGCTTCTGGAGCAAGTGATCGCGCGTTTGGATTCGAGTACGCCACAGCAAGCGAAAATCAAAGTGTTCACGCTGGTCAACGCAGATGCGCGGCAAATGGCCGATCTGCTGATGAATTTGTTCCGGCTGCAGCCGTCGGTTCCACCTGGGGGCAATCAAAGGTCAGTTCAATACACCCTGGTTAAGCGCACGACTGAATCGCCGGCTTTGCCCGATGGTCCGGAGAACGGCAACGAAGTCGAAGCGGCTTCGGCGGTGCTCGGCAACGACGAACAAAATGCTCTGCATGTGAATGTCGATCCGCGCACGAACAGCCTATTGGTTGGTGGCACTGAGCATTACGTCAGTCTGGTCGCGGAAATCATTGAGACGCTCGATTCAAGTTCGACGCAGGAGCGCAAGTCAGAAGTGTATCGCTTAAAGAATGCGCAGGCTGTCGAAGTGCAAACGGCCGTGCGCAGTTTTCTCGATCAGGATCGGCAGCGCGTAACGCAGGTGCTGGGCCAGGATGCGGTGGGGACTGCGCAACGCTTGCTCGAACGCGAGGTGGCCATTGTCGCCGAACCGGTCAGCAACATGCTCTTGCTTTCGGCGAACCCGCGTTATTTCGACCAGGTTAAAGGCTTGATTGATGAACTCGATCAACCGCAGCCACAGGTGCTCATTCAGGTCTTGCTCGCCGAGGTGACGCTTGATGCGACCCGGGAACTTGGCATCGAGTGGAATGTGACGAAAACGGTTGAGGATGCCAAATTAGCCACAGGAACAGACCTCGGCGTCCTCAATGAGTTGAAAAGTTTTGGAGGATTCTCGGCTGCGGTCACGGGGAGCGATTACAACTTCCTGCTCCGGGCGCTGGAAAACGAGGGGCGGCTTGAGGTGCTCAGCCGCCCGCAGATTCTGACCGCCGATAACAAGCCGGCGAACATCAATATTGGCCAGCGCGTTCCGCTCATCACCGACAGCCGTGTCACGCAGTTCGGCGACACGATCAATTCGTTCCAGTATCAGAACGTTGGCGTCAATCTCGCGGTGACACCTCGCATCGGCGCGGATGGTTCGGTGAAGATGGACATCAGCACCACGAACAGCGCATTGAGCAGTTCGAGTGTCGAAATCAGTTCCAGCGCGCGGGCGGTCGTGAAAGTTCCGATCATTAACGAGCGCCGCGCGACTACTTCGGTGAGCGTGCAAAGTGGCCAATCGATTATCATTGGCGGGCTCATTAGCACGACGGACGACACCCGAACGAAAAAGGTTCCCTTCCTCGGTGATATTCCGTACTTGGGCGTGCTCTTTCGCAGCAAGGCGAAGGTGGCCGATCGGAAGGAGTTGTTGATTCTGCTGACGCCGCAAGTGCTCATGAACGCCATGGAGGCCGGCAAGACCCGGGATGTCGAAGAAGAGACACGAGACCAATTAGAACGATCATCAATCAAGGATGAAATCAAAACCGACAGTTTCCGGAAGAGGTTGCTCGAACCGCTTTATCCCGAGAAACGGCTGCAATTGCCACAAGAGAACGAAAAGAACAGCGCGCCGCAGAAAGAGCCGTAAAGCGGAGATGGAAGACATCTGTAATGCTCGCGCGAGCGGCTGGCCAAGGCGCCGGGAAGATGCGGCGCACGCTAAGCAGGACTCGGTTGCGGCTCCGTTGTTCCGTCTGTTTCGACTCTCTGTGCGGCGGATGCGGCGATGTTCGCCCGTCCTGTCGTTGATCTTGCTCGTTTCCGCCGGTTGCACTTCCGGACGCAAGGCCAGCGAACCGGCCATGGATCGTTCTACTGGAGATTCCATCACAGAACTAAACCTCCTGGCTTCGCCGGTGGCTCTGAATCTCGATGGAGTTCCCGGTCCCGACGGTTTCGTTCTCAAGGTTTATCCAGGAAATGCGCAGCGCCCGAAGCCTCTCCCAATCACAGCGGGCGGCCTCGAAATTCTAATGTTTGACGGGATCCTGCAGGAAACTGACTTTGCCACAACTCAGCCGCGACGCGTGTGGCGGTACACAACCAGCGATCTCAAACGTTATGAAGTAAAGACGTCGATTGGCACGGGCTACCATATTGATCCGCGATGGGGTGATGCCAAACCAGCCCGCGACAAAGTCACGATCCTGAGCCGATACATGTCACCGCAAGGCAAGGCCGTTTACTCGGCCCCCAGCGTCATCTCCGTTACGGTGAAATAAATAAAGCGCCCTCGAGGAAGCAAATCGAACCTGAGATGGTGCGCGCTAGAGGATTTGAACCTCTGACCCCTTCCGTGTGAAGGAAATGCTCTACCGCTGAGCTAAGCGCGCGTAACCGGACGCAAAGGTAAACGCGATGGAAGACATTTCAAGGCTTTCTTCGGCTTTCTTCAACGGACCTTTACTGAATTTAGATTGACGCTATTCTTTGCCTTATGAAACCGTTGAAGATCGTCGCGACGCTGGCTGCTGGCCTCGTTCTTGGAATTACTGGGGCGTCGATATTGGGGCAACGTGAGGCTGCGAATCGTGCGCGAGAGGTTGAGACGCTCCGAGTCTCGTTGGAACAAGCCCAAAACACCGAAGTTAAACTGACCGCTCAACGTGTCACCTTAAAGGCCGAGGTTGAGCGGCTCCGCGAAGGTTCTCAAGAACTGCATCGATTGCGGGGCGAGCTGGCGCAATCGAAACGTGAATTGACAGAAAGCAAGTCGGAGCAAGAGCGCCTAGCGCGATTGAATGATCGCTCGCTACAACTACAACACGGCATGACCGAAAGCCAAGCACCCGAGGCGCGAGCCCTCGCCGCCAGGAAGTTTGAACTCGCTGCTCAGTTAGACAAACTCAAGGGCCGGGAGGGCGGCATCGCCATTGAAAATGTTCCTCCTGCAGTCCGAGCGGTTCTTTCCAGAGAGACTGGCCTTGAAGCGCTGACCGGTTCCGTCGGCGCCTCCACGGACAAGAATGGGCGCATGACGTACGGATTCAAAGGTCAGACCGCCGACAACCGAGGCATCGCTCTGCGGCTGGCTGAAGATGGTTCAATCCTTGAGAAGTCCCAGGAGATTCCCGCGAATGCGGCGCCAGTCGATATTCAGGGGCAGGTTCAAAACGTCTTCGGAGCCGTTCCGATCAGCGGAGCGCGTGAAATCATCGAAGGCGAAAACGTGGTTTACGAATTAACCGGCAAAGGTCCGCAATTCGGAATGCAAGCGACCGTGCGCGCGGACGGGACGCTTCTGAGTTACACGGCCAGGCTGCGCCCGCCGGAACGGCCAGGACAAGCGCCAGCGAAGGAAAACCGCTAGCGACTCAGAGTAGTTTCGGGAAAGCCTTGACCTCCAAGATTGAGCGCGCATTGGGGATCTTGAACGGATTGGGTATGCGTCCGCGCGACAGCGTCTTGGACTGCGGCAGTCCTCTGCCGCTTTGGATCATTGCTCCCCAAAAGCGCCAGAGGACTGGCGCAGTCGAGAACCTGGCGGCCTGAGATTGCTCTGGTTCATAGTGCCGACGTGATCTTGCGAACGAAGCATCATTGGCAGGCCGTTGACTTCATTTCAAGATCGCGTCAACCTCCGCGGATGACACACCTTCACAACGCTTCCATTATTCCAATCGATTTTTGAGCTGCTTCGCGTCGAAGAGGCTTCATGTTACGCCTGCACTGTTTCTTTTCGCCTTAGGAGCTGCGACTGCCAGCGCTGATTGGCCCGAGTTCCGCGGGCCATCGGGCATTGGGTATGCTTCGGCGCCAGGCCGTGCCAAACCCGTGGGCTTTCCATTGCACTGGAGCGAGACGAACAATGTGAAATGGCAAACGGCCATTCCTTATCGCGGTTATTCGACACCGGTCGTTATGGGCGGGCAAGATTCGTTTCAACGAAAAGGTGTTTCACAGCGATAATCCAGAATCGCTCGGCAACGGCGCTTCGATGAACAGTTACGCGACCTGCTCGTCGTTAATTGAGCCTGGCCGGATTTATGTTCACTGCGGCAGTTTGGGGACGGCCTGCCTCGACACCGCGACGGGCAAGGTGCTTTGGAAAAGGGACGATTTGCCTTGCCGCCATTATCGCGGGCCGTCGTCATCAGTGGTGGACTTCGAGACCCTTCTGATCCTGACGATGGACGGCGCGAATCTTCAGTATCACGTTGCGCTCGACAAGAAGACCGGCCAGACAGTCTGGCAGACGGATCGCTCTGTCGTTTGGAATGACGAGCACGTGCCGGGTCAAATGGCGAAGGATGGGGACCTGCGCAAAGCCCATAGCACGCCATTGATCGCAACGGTGGCTGGCAAACCGCAAATGATCAGCGTCGGCGCCAAAGCTGGTTATGGCCACGACCCGCGGACGGGAAAGGAAATAGGGAGAGTTCAGTATCCGGATTGGTCGGTTGCTCCTCGGCGGCGGTTTGATCGCGGGCTGGCCCACATTGTCACTGGTCTCAATAAAAATGAACTGTGGGCGGTGAAAACGGATGCCCAAGGCGATGTGACTGACACAGCGGTGGTGTGGAAACTGAAGACGCGCGTTGGCAAATACGCTTCGCCGTTGCTCGTCGATGGCTTAATCTACACGGCGGCTGACGAGAGCTTCGTAACTTGCCTTGAAGCTGATACGGGTAACACGGTATGCACGGAACGCGTCGGCGGCAAATACGCGGCGTCGCCGATTCATGCGGACGGGCGGATTTATCTTTTCGATCAGGCGGGCGCCACAACTGTCCTCAAGCCAGGGAGAACGTTGGAGGTGCTGGCGACGAACACGCTCGCGAACGGTTTCATGGCTTCGCCCGCGGCGTCTGGCAAAGCATTCTTCTTGAGGACCAAGAGCCACCTTTACCGGATCGAATCGGCGCCGTAACCGGCATCCAGTGCTAATATGCTCGTTAGTTTGAGATGTCTTGATACAACCCCTTTCAGGGTTGGGTTGGCGAGGTGGTGGGGCCAGCCAACTCAGGGTAGCCGACTAGCGGCAACCCTGGGCTGAATGATTTCATCCCGTTGGGAAGACAGTGTCTTCGTCGCTCCCCAGCCGGATTTCAAAAATGCTCAAACTCCATCGCAGAACTGGAACGTCCGCGACCAGCAGACAGGAGTGTCTGCTCTACTCCTGACGGTACGTGTAAACCAGATCGTCGAAATAGACGTGCTGGCCGTTGCCGTCAATCCAGGGCGTGACGAGCCCGAATCGGTCGAACTGTGCGCCCTTCGCTTTGACGCCGGGCAGCAAATCCATCGTTGCACGTTGGCCGTCGAGCGTGACGATGATTTGCCCGTTTCCGTTGGCGCCGGCTGGATCATACTCGAGCGTCCAGTCGTGTGTCGCGCGATCTGGGTAAAGACGTGGCGGATTTGAGCCCATGCCGCTGCTCGCATTATCACCGTGATTTCGATAGACCGGGTAAAGATAGAAGCCTTCGCTGGATGGACCTTCGATGGCGACTCCAAGAAAATCCTTCGGCGTTCCGAATTGTTGCGAGGGATTGACCTCAAGGCTGTTTCCCGAATGATAGAAACCAATTAAAGTCGTGCTATCGCTGACCCCGCGATGCATGGATACCTTGCCCGAAACGCGCAGCGGCCGTTCCAATGTCAGCGGATCAAGGCGATCGCCATACGCGGCGAGACGTTCAGCATATCGGCAATCACCGCGAAAGAACAAGCCGCCCAGTTCACCGGCTCCTTTGCCACCTGCGAAATGCGTGAGCGAAAAGCCGAAATCGAAACGTGGACGCACGTTGCGAGTTTCGTACACGCGCCGGTTCCCAGACGCATCCCATTGGGGATCGCTGCTAAAATCATCGCGCTCGCCATTAATAGTGACGTTGTCCAGCCAAAGCGTTCCGGGATCGTCGAACTGTTTCATCACGTTGATAATTCCGAATCGGTTGAACTCAGCTCCATCCGCTTTGTGGCCGGGACTCAGTTCGTAAGAGGAAACGTTATCGTCCAATGTGGCAGTGACGACACCGAGGCCGCCGTTGCCATTGGGATCATATTTGAGCGACCAAGCGTAGGTGCGCCCGGCTGGCAGTTCTTTAGGTTCCATTCGGTCGCGGACTTTGTCGTAGCGTCCGATAATTCCCGCGCCTGCCCGCCACTTGCTGGTGCAATGTTCAAAGTGACAATGCAAGACATCGCCACGCTGTTGAATGCGCAACGCAATCGTGTTGGCTGTTCGCCATTCGTTGAGTGTGCGCGTGTCAAAGAAACCGATCAAAGTGTGCCCGGCGCCTTTCGCGATATGAATCGTCCCCGAAGCGGTTAAGACATCGTTGAATGTGGGTGTGGGAAGTTGTTTTGCGTAATACGCCGGTTCGGCCGCGGGGCCAATTAACCCGCCGATCTCGCCAGGCTTTCCTCCGGCATGGCTTGTGTTGGGGCTCCACCCAAAATCCTGGCGAATGGTTTGGGGCTTCACCAATCGGTTGTTGTGGCCGTCCCAGCCTGGATCTTTGTCAAAACTCTCCCGGCGCTCGGCTGCTAGCGGTGGGGGCCAAGCCACCGATCCCAATACGAAAGCTCCAATAAGAAGGCGAATGTTCAGCGCCTTGCGTATTTCGAGGTTCATGGGCGCAATGCGTGTCAAAAAGAAATGGAAACTTTCCATGAACCTCCCGGTATGTAGTCCGGCCTTGAGGCTGGCTTCAGCCTTAATGCCTTTCGGTAATTCAGAAGGCACTTGTCCCTACGGGACAACCACACACGGCCTTGAATTACCGAAAGGCACCGGCTGAAGCCGGCTGAAGCCGGGACTACATGCCACAACAGTTGGTTCATGGTCCCGATCCGTGATTGCATAATCGTTGAGCTGGGTGCACCAGGACAGGCGGGACGCGCTGTCCTGCGATTGCACGCGTGTCCGCGTTCTACAGCCGTTTGACGCGGACGTTCTTGTAACGGATGACACTTTTGGGGTCGTGGGCTTGGAAGGCAAACGTGCCTTCGCTAATCTTGCGCGCGAAGTCTTCCCCCGGCTGGGCATTGCGCGGTTCGGTGTATTCCAGCACTGTTTTGCCATCGATCTTCACTGTGACTTTGTTGCCTTTGACGATGATGTGCTGTGTCCACCATTTGTTGTCCTGTGCCGGAGTCAATGCCATGTTAACCAGGCCGTAAAGACTGCCCGTCTTAATCCAATCCCCTTGCGAGACGTTCACTTGGCATTCGAAGCCGGCCTTGGGCCAGCCGATTTCCTGGAATTTAGTGTGGAAGTAAATGCCGCCATTGGAACCCGGCTCGGTCATTACGTCCACCTTGAGTTCAAAATCCTTGAATGGCTTTTCATCACTCACGTAGAAGACGTGCGACCGCGGGCCTTGCGCCACGAACGCGCCGTCTTCAATGCGCCACGATTTGGCATCCGCGTCGCCGATTTTCCAGCCGTTAAAAGTTTTGCCGTCGAAGATTGGGACGAAACCTTCTTCTGAATCCGCAGCGTAAAGCGCCGCCGTTGTTGCGAGGACCCCGATGGAACGAATCAGGAACGTTTTCATATTGGTAGAGTAAGCCGCTGTTCTTTGTCGCAAGTCAACTCTTTCGAAAGCCGGTTAAAAGCCGCAAACGCTCTCGTATTCTGCGCGCGAACCTGTGAGGCTTGGCGGCATTGATGAATTGGCAAAGGTTATTTCAATATGCTGCTCTGGCTTCGGTCGTTTTGGTGTTTCGAATGGCACGAGCAGACGATTGGCCCCAATGGCGCGGCCGGAACCGCGATGGCGTGTGCCACGAAACCAACATTCTGCAAACTTTTCCCGCCGGTGGTGACGTTATCTGGCAGAAAAGCCTGATGACGCAATACGGGCTCGAGCCATTTTCAGGCATTACGGCATCGCCGTTGATCGAAGACGATTTGTTGATTCTTTACATGTGCGGGAAACCGGCCGCATGCGTCGTGGCCTTCAACAAAAATTCCAGCACGGAAGTTTGGCGCGCCCTGGACGATGCTTTCACTTACAGTTCGCCAATCATCATTACGGCGGGCCGCCAAAAGCAGTTCATCGTCTGGACGCAAACGGCGGTCACATCGCTCGATCCTGCGACGGGGCGAATCTGGTGGCGCGAGTTGTTTGGTACGCCGGGCGATACGGCGGTTTCCACGCCCGTTTTTTCCAATGGCCGGCTGCTGATTGGCGGTCTCATGATGAAACTCGACAACGACAAACCGGCGGCTTCAGTGCTTTGGCCGGACGCGCGGGCGGTTTCGAAACGCGTGTTGAGCAACACTTCGACAGCGCTGGTGCAGGGCGATTATCTCTATTCAGCGAAAACTTCCGGAGAACTGGTTTGCCTCAGAGCAAACACGGGCGAGCAGCTTTGGCAAACGAACAGCGTCACTGCTTTGCGCAATGGCTCCAGCATTCACCTGACTGCCAACGGCAGTTCGGTCTTGCTCTTTACCGATCAAGGCAATCTGATCCGCGCTCGCTTAAGTGCCGATGGCTATCACGAACTCAGCCGCGTTCATCTGATCGATCCAACCTCTCCCTACGGCGGCCGGAACTTCGTCTGGCCGCCTCCAGCGTACGCCAACCGCCCCATCTTTGCGCGGAGTGATAAGGAACTCATTTGCGCTTCATTGGAACTGAAACCAGTCAAATGATCGATCGCACTTGGCAAGACTTCTCCGAAAACAGTTTTCGCGCCTTGCACCCATGAAGGTAAAGGTAGGGCGGCGTTGCTGCGCCGCCGCAATTACTGTTCGCAGGCTGCGGAGCACCGCAGCCCTACCTCGCGGTTCATGGAGGGGACGTTTTCCACAGCGTCCCACTTGTTTCCTTAAGGCGGACGAGTTTGCAGTAATGGGGCAATGGCAATACCGAGGCAACACATTTGGGTTTCTCTCGATTCGTTTGCAAGCAGTGCCAACCACCTAGGAAGACAGCCTATTTTCCCTTCGCGGCCTGCTTCAGTTTTTAATGCCGAGCTTGACCATTTTCAGCATCGCTACCATGACGCGCTGTGCTTTCGCGGCGTCTTTGCCGCTCAAGAGCTCGTTCAAAATAGCGGGAACGATCTGCCAGGAAAGGCCGTATTTGTCCTTGAGCCAACCGCACTGCTGCTCTTGACCGTCTGCGGAAAGCCTTTTCCACAACTTATCAACTTCGGCCTGCGTTTTGCAGTCCACGACAAACGAAATGGCTTCGGTGAATTGGAAGTGTGGCTCGCCGTTGAGCGCGATGAATTCCTGTCCTTCCAGCTGGAATTCAATCGTCATCACCGATCCCGCGGGCCGTCCTGCGACCTTTTCGCCCTCTTTGTCATATCGAGCAATCTTGCCGATCTTGGACTTCTTAAAAACGGACGTATAGAACTTCACGGCCTCCTCGGCGTTGTCGTTGAATCACAGAAACGGGGTAATCTTCTGCATAAGTTGTTTCGTTGATGTTGTGTGCGCAATGATACGACGAACAAAGCCGAAGGCTGAGGACAATTTTCTGGCACTTCACTTCGACCCTGAAAGCGGCGATTGGAACCGCGGATTTCGCCGATAGCGCAGATAACGAAGAAGCTCTAGAGATCGCCTTATTCATCTTAGCGGTGATCTCATCGGCCGGTTATGCCGCTTTTGTATCCGTGCCTCGTCAGCAGAATCTATGGGTTGATTCCGGCTCCGGGAGTCTTCCCAATGTGTGATAGAGGGCCTTTTCCATAGCATCGAAGGTCAGGAAGCCTTACGAGCGTCTGGTCACCACTCGG
>Ga0194110_10001316_pt1 | contig 31779 bp, 38 predicted proteins | sample TA2Kig1200mmetaG_FD_146192 | JGI IMG/M metagenome (GOLD analysis project Ga0194110, IMG submission 146192) | Freshwater microbial communities from Lake Tanganyika, Tanzania - TA2015032 Kigoma Deep Cast 1200m | ecosystem: Environmental > Aquatic > Freshwater > Lake | place: Tanzania: Lake...
ATTTGCGTGCATAAAGATAACTCCATTTCCTTTTCGGAGAGTTTGGTGGCGAATGCCATACAAGATGCCTCTCCACATATCCCGCAGTTAGTTTTTGGAAGTAATTTATAAACATCCATAGCAGTTACAATCATTTTAAAACCTCCTCAATTATTTTACCATTTCATTCTGATTCGCATAAAGAAGGTATAAATTTGGATAAGTTACAAATAAAAACCTTCTTAACCTTCAAGTTGCGTTATCCATTCTGAGATATCTGGAACCTTTGTGGTGAGGTAGTTTCTGGTGAATGTGTCGCCAATCTCCTTGAGGATCTGTACTGATAAAGGATGTAGCATCATGAATATATCAACTCCGCAAAGCATCATGGTAAGTCCAGTTATTATCTCCCATATAGGGCCCCTGTATTTTGTAGGTCCCCATTCGTCTTTTTTCATCCATGCCTCACGTGATCCCCATGCGTTTGTTGTACCTGACGACATTGGCATTTGAAGATCTTTATCTCCTCTCAACGCTGCAAGCCTTGTCCTGGTAATAACGTCCACTGAAAACTCTATTCCATAACCCAGTGCGCAGGTTGTTGGATCCATTACAATATCCTCTGGTTTTAATCCTTCCTTCATAAGATATCGATTAAGTGTTTTCTGCATGTTGACGTCAGTTATAGCCCAAGATAATACTGCATGGTTGTAATCTAATGCAGCTTTGGCAACTTTCTTGTAATCCAGATCAAGGTTAGCTGATGCTAGAAGACATCTCTCACCTTCTGCTGCTTCAGCAGCCTTTTCAAGTACTATAGGGTCTTTTTTTGGGTCGCCTGAACCTCCTATTACCAGCGGTACATCTACCGCCTGTAGTACCTCCTCGATATCCGCCGCTGCATCTTTAGGAGACTTATCCATGACTTTTGGACCAGTGCCAATAAGATGGATGGTTACCATGTTTGCACCAAAATCATGAACTGCTTTTTTCGCCCAATCTCCTGGATGGTCCATTACATCGCTGAAATGTTCCCTTATTGGCCTTGGTAGCCCTGGCATCGGAATATCAAATACATCAAAGGTTACAACAGGAGGATTTGGCTGAGGTTCTTCAAACCGGTAAAGTGCCCTTTGACCTCCCAGATATACAGTCTGTCTTGTACCTGCCCCTAACTGAACTTCCGCTATTTTACCAGGATATTCATGGACTGGCGGTACAAACTCCCCTACCGCGGGCGTTGATGGTATTACTTCTTTTCCGATTATCGATTCTTCTCTAGTTTTCCCGACGATTTGCTGGACAGCCGGCATCAAATGGAACTCCAACTCATCGAAATCCATTCTAAACTCATTTATCTCTATATAATCTGTTTTCTCAAGCAATTTAAGAAGCTGCATCATTTTATCCATACAAATACTCCCATTTTTTTATCACTCAAATCTTCTAATATTTATATTTAGCCTTCTCCGACCATTATAGCATCATTGGGGCATATATAAATGCACATTTCACAACTATTACATTTTTCAGTATTTTTTATAAATATCTGGTCATTTTCAACCATGAATATTTCCATAGGACATGTGAAAACGCAATAGGCACATTCTGAACCTTCACATTCTCTTCTATCAACTTTTATCTTAGTCATCGTATCTCCTTCTTATATAAGATTTTATTAACTATTTCCGAAACATTTAAGACTGAACTGGAATTCTCTGGAAGTTCTATTAATGGTTTACCTTCAATATCATATTCAGTCACATTTTCATCCTCGTTTATGGTTCCAATAATATTTAATCCTGTATCTTCAATTTTTCTTAATAATTCCTCCTTTTTTTTAGGATTCGCACGATTTAATATAAAATACATCTCTTTGAATTTTATATCTAGTTCATCAGATAATTCTTTTATTCTCTGAGCTGTTAATATGCCTCTTTTTGATGTATCTGTTACTATTAGCATTATGTCGACGTTTTGGGTGGTTCTTCTACTTAGATGTTCCAGTCCTGCCTCGGTATCAACCACTATTACATCGTAGTTATTAGAGAGGGTTTCTATGATTTTACGGAGCATGTTATTCACAGCACAGTAGCATCCGCTTCCCTCAGGCCTCCCCATCACCAGCATGTCAAATTTTGATGTTTCAACAACTGCTTCCATGATTTTATACTCTAATACGTCCCATTTCCCCATTTCGTAGGGTATTTCACCTTTTCCTGTTTCTCTTTTGAGTTCTTCCCTGACATCACCCACTGTTTTCTCTGCCTTTGCACCCAGTGCTTCTGGAAGATTTGAGTCTGGATCTGCGTCTATGGCAAGGATATCCAGATCCTTATCCAAAAGATTCCGGATTATAAGAGATGCAACCAAAGTCTTACCGGTTCCTCCTTTTCCACTCACTGCTACTATCATATCTTACTACCTTTTTTGTAAAAAATTATTTCAGACTTTAAATTTGTTATAAGAGCAAATAAGTCTTAGATTTCTTTTTTACCTATTATTCCTCATTCACCTCTATTGCTTCATTAGGACAAATGTCCATACAGATCTCACACAAGTTACACTCCTCAACATATTGAATTATTATTTTATCAACTTTAACTGTGAGAATAGCTGTTGGACATGCCTCAACACATTCTGCACAGTCTGCTCCTTCACACTTTTCATCATCAATTGTTATTTGGGCCATATATTCCCTCCCTTTATTTTTTTTAATCTTAAAAGGTAAATTATTTAATTTTTTAAGATTTGTCAAATTTATTTTCATTCCTCCTGATTATCACTTTTTCAGCGTAGATTTTTGCATTTTTAAGGATTATTCTAAACTCTCCAGAAGCGGGTACAGAAATTTCGGGTGCATAAGCGACCTGAGGTATAGTCGATTCCATTACAATTTCATCATCAGATTTTTTGGTTTCGATTTTTTCAGCTTCTGTTTCTTCCCATCTTATGATGATTGGATGATCCGCCTTGCTTAAGAATTCTTTAATATCCTTTATCTTCGTTGCATCCTCTTCAGTTGGGATTTTATCTTTAATTTCTTCTGGGATGAAATCATCCAACAGATCCTTTAATTCCTTTGGAAGCCAAATTACTCTCTCGTAACCCCCATCTGCTTGTAAAAATTTAGGAGATCTCATATACTCAATACAAATTCCAGTGAACCCTTCAACTTGTTTCCCTCCTGAACATTGCCCTGCCATTGATGAGAAAGGCACCCCCAGTGGGGTTTCACCTTTAAAACTCCGATCCACTATCCCAATACCATCTAAATCAGGTATATAAAATGCAACTGCTTCAAAACATCCACATGAAGTGTGTGGATATTCAAATACGCTGTGCAGATAAACTCTATTGAATGTACCTTGAGATTTGTCAGCGACAACATCATTTACATTATCATATTCTCCTCTGACATCATCTAACGTATTACCTTTGTTGACTTCAAATACAGGGCCTTCTGGATCAATTTTTGCAGATGCCCTGCAATCAAACCAGGTTAATGCGCCGCAAAGCCCTGATCTGTCTGGGGATACTATACATACATGGGTCGGTGCGAAGGATTGGCACATGACACAACCATAAAATACGTCCACGTCCTCATCACTTAGCTCTCTTGCCATAGCATCCCTTTTTTCGTAGATTTCCATCGCTTTTTCCACAAACTTTTCTACCTCTTTGGGATCTGTGGATATTTTAATCTCTATCCCCTGAATTATTGGAAATTCTTCCTTTAATAAAATTCCAAGAACCTTTCCTATGTGTTTAAACTTAAAACCTGATTCAAACGCTTCTTTACTTATTCTACACCAGATTTGGTCCCTATGATTCAGGTGCATGTATCCTTGTATGTAGTTGGAAAGTTCATGAATCTTCGTCTCTAAAACACCCTCAATTTCCTCTTCGAGCAAATCTCCTTGTACGTTAACCTGTAATACAAATTTGTAACTTTCACCTTCAATCATTTCGTCTGTATCTGGCCCTATAACCTCTATTTTTCCGTCATCGACTTTTTCTACAACTCTAAGAAGTTCTGCACCTACTGATTTTGGACCTGCAAGCTCAACGAACATATTAGCAGATCTTATACGCTCTCCCTCGTATACGTGTCCAACGTCAACAGGTATATCCTCAAACATTCAAACCCTCCGTATTGTGTTTATTTCTTGGTTCAGTATTCTCAGGCTTATTTTCAATTTTTCAAGATATTTTAGCCATTTCTTATCACTCATATTCGGAAACGATGCATCTGCATTTGGATGGAAAAATTTACAAAGTGTCACTGTTACAAGATGCTGTGCAAAATGTTTCAGGGTGGATAATCCCTGTGAAGCAATGTAATAGGTCACTCCGATAAATAAGACCAGATCATGTTGTCCTTCTCCTCTCAGTCCCTTCCACTCAGGATCTTTCAGGAGATTTACAATCTCTATGATACCCATGGGTTCGGTATCAAATCCTTCTTTAAGGAAAGATTTGAAGGCATGCCCCACGGTTACAACAGGAATATCCCATTCCTTAGCGATATCCATACATGATGATCTTATCTTTGCTTTATGGCAAACGGTTTCATCGCAACCTTCATCGCATATTATGACAGGTCCTATGATAAAAAGCGGTCTTTTTGCCTTCTTAAGCATTCTGATTACGCTTTCTGGGTTTGCGACTCTTGCCTGTTTTGGACCGGCTATGGTTGTGGGCTGCCAAGGCATCATCTTCCTTCCTCCTTTTTAAAATCCATTAATGAAGGTTCAAATGGTGCTTCCTTAGGTTTCCATCCTTTTGATTCTAAAAACTCCGTAACTTGTTTTCTATATGTTATGGGAATATCGTTTCTATTTCTTACGAATAAATGAAGGTCATTCGGAAATGTTTCAATGTATTTCTGGTGTAGATCTATGTAGTTTGTGAGTTTTGTCTGTCTTCCTTTAGGGGTATCGTTAACCCTTATACATATCTTAGGTATCAATGCAATAACCTCCTCTTTGGTTTCTGCTGCATACAAAAGATGCTCTGGAGAAGGTTCTCCTTCTACAACCTCCCCACTTCTAAGATCATTAACCTTCCAGCTTTCTTTCTTGTCTTTTCGCCCGAGAAGGAGACGTTTGAACTTCGTTCCATGAGGTCCTACTATGGCTGGTATTCCCCACCGATTTATTCCCGCTGTGATGGCACTTGCTTTCTGGCTGTAGGCACCAAATGCCACACCGCAGGCACCAATCCTGTTTAATATGTAGTCAGCTATTTCCTCATAATTCGCTCTGAGAGGTTTTTTAGCGAATATATTTGCGATTTTGATACATGCCCCAGAAACATGGGCATTAGAGACACATGATCCCAGGTTTACAAGACCTCCGGCACCGAATACATCTTCATACTTTTCATAGAGGGTTATTCCTTCCTTATCCTTGTATTCACCAATTGACATGGCTGAACAACCAGTTGCAACCACTATATAATTCCTTTTTAGGAATTCCTCCGCCATTTTGGCAATCTCCTCTCCTCCTTTTGGATAGTTTGTACATCCTACAAAGGCTATAATTCCAGGTATCTCCCCGAAGACAATTGGTCTACCTACTTTTCTTATTTCCACGTCTTGGATAGGTCCTCTTCCCTGTCTTATCCTGTAATTCTGATTTTTTAGGTAATGTCCACCTACCTTGGTTAACATGGATACCAGGGGCAAATCAGCCTTACAGCTCTCTTCACATTTTCCACAGGAATAGCATATCTCATATACTTCTAAAAGCTTTGAAAATTGTCCCTCTCCCGCATCTTGAATAGCATCAAATACAGGGAAGCTGTTGGGACAGGTTCTCTCACACATCCTACATTTAATACAATCTTCGGCATATTTAGTGACTTCTTTGAGATCTGGAAGTATCTTAATATTTCTCCTATCCTTTGAGATTCTCAGAGCGGTTTTAACCGCAATCTCACCAACCTTCTCAGCGTCCAATATCAGTGCACCGTCTATTCTCCTTTCGATTAGATCAGATACTGTTTTATCCGCGTCTTCATTTGTTCTGTCAGGAAGTCCGTAACATGCATTGTCGGTGGTTACAATGACAGTAGAATTGTTTTTCAAAGCCTCTTCGAGTACATCCGTTCTTATACATTGCTCGTCAACGACAATTACGTCCGCTATTCCGCTTCGTATAAATTCAAGCTGTTTTGATAAGGGCCCTATGATCTTAGCGTTTTTATCGCGCCGGGAGATGTCTATGGCACTACAGCAAATTCCACATACTTCAACTTCATTATAAAGTCCTTTATCATTGGTATAATCCACTATTTCTGCCCCTGGGGCGACATTATGCCCTATACAAAGTATGACTGGTTTTTCCTTATCAACCACTCCTAAACCCAATTCTATAAGTGGAACATCTTCCTCTCCCTTTGGCATTCCATAGGCTGCTATCTGGGATATGTCACAAACTTCCTTGGAAAGTTCATCTATCATACCTGCATGGAAGGTTTTTGATTCGAAATCCAGGATATTTCCCTCCTGTCCTGTGTGGGTGGCGGAAAGTAGATAGGTCAGTTGTTCCTCACAGTAATCCAGAACCTTTCTGAAATCTCCCAGTTTCCCTGGTTTTTCACCTATTACGGTTCTCATGATGGGTGCTTCTATGTCTATGTTCATGCCTAGGTCTATAGGGAAATTTTCGCCTTTTTTTTCTATCAGATGTTTCAGTAAATGGTGTGCATGAGCTGTATGCGCAGCAGTTCCTATACAACATGATAATAGGAATGTTCTGGCCTGTTGAGCATCTGCATTGATTCCGCAAGCTCCTTTTTTTCCAAGTAGATCACATTTACCAAATGTGCACATGCAGCACATATCACAAAATGGTGCATAGAAAGGTTCGAACCTACTGAGTAACTTAAAATCCCATGCTCTTAGATCAGTAACATTGGGCTTGCTGGTAGGACCCATTGGTTCGTCCCAATTTCTATTTAACCTCAATTCACCAAAATTTGCTTTTAAGTTCTTTATCATCCAAATTTCATTCTGAAGTTCTTTGATTCCTTTTAAAGTCATTAAATCACCGATAAATGATCTCCTAATATTCTTTTGTTAATGATTAATAGTGATAATTTTAAAGATTTAAAAATTTTTTAAATCACTTTTATCATAAATCGATTTTGGTCATAATAATCATGCAATAGCTCCTATTTATAATGATTTATCATGTTAATTTATTATACATTGAAGTGTTAATTTCTTATATATATAATTTGTGGTTATCAAGCCGAGTTTGATTAATTTTAAGAAAATAAGAGGGGTTTTTAGTATTAAATTTAATACCTAATTATATTGACGATCGTAATTTATTAAACTTATAGATCAATAAAGTTCTGATAAATTATCTTTAACCAGCTTAAAATCACTTTTTCGCAAGTTTACGGAATAAATAGTTTAAAACATTTGGTACGTCACTATAAAAGCAAAATAAATATGATAAATAATGAAAGTGTAAAACAAATAAAGTCAAGAATTCCTGAGGTTAAATTAGGTATTAAATGTATATGAGAACCAAAATAGAAATTTAAGCATTTTTTTATCTTTTCAATATCAAAAATTGATCGTAACTTTTTTATATTAAAAAATGTTGATGAATGTTTGTACAAAAGAACCAAAAAGGGAGAAAATAAATAAGTTGTTAATTATAGAAAAGATATGAAAACATTAATAGGTTGATATAAGAAATCTGTTCAAGATTCATCATTATAAATCATGATGAAATAAAAACATTTATATGTAATAGTTGAAATAAGAAATCTGTCCAAAATTCATCATTATAAATCATGATGAAACTAAAAGGGAATTAATAATATTGTATTTGCTTAACATATGACTTTGAGAATAATAAAGACTTTGAATATAAAATATAATTGTTCAATATGAAAGTTTAATGATGAGGATTGCGAATGTTTGAAGAATACATCATTGCAATAGTCTCTGCAACAGTTTTGGGGCTAATTTTAAGGCTTCCAATACTTCCTGACAAACCAATGAGAAATTCATGGATGATAAGTATTATTTTTCCAACTGTTATACTTGCAGTGGGGTTTTTTGCTATATTCAACTATTTTAAAGTTTACAACAATATTTATACTGCAATCATTATTGGAATCTTCTCTGCAGTATTTTCGAAGTTTTTCTTAGAGAGAGTATTCCCAAAACCTGAGATAGGTGAGCAAGCTTGAATGAAATAATTGCTATTACCATAGGTGCAATCTTATCATGGATAAATTTTGTGATCATCGATATATGGATGGGTCTTCCTGAATCTCCTGGTGTTCGAGGCGCCGAAGCAATAGGAAAATCTATAGAAAATAGAGGTGGAGATTTAGGTGGAGGGTACTTTAGTGGTAATATAGTATGTTCCCCAGATGCTTCAGCTGGTACCTTGCTTGCATCGTGCGGTTATTATGCATTTGGTTCACCTGAAGGTGGATTGATAGCTGCTTTATTTGTCTATTTTGGAAACAGGATCTGTGCTGATCCTGGATATGCTGGAACTACAGGAGCATTAAGTGCTACTATTTTGATCTGGGCAGCTACATATATTGGAATAAACCCTCAAAACTTCATAGTAGGGATGTTATTAGCTGCATTAACTATTCAGGGCATTTATCATCCTTATTCATCGAAACTAATTGGAAAAATGGCAAGAAAAATGAATCGAAAGGTAATTAAAGACTAATGTTAAAATTTACGTGGTAAGATGATAGAAGAGACTATAATTGCCGGTATAATCATATATATGGGTTTAAGGCTTTTTATAACTCAGGATAGCTTGGAGAGAATGCCATATCTTAATGTTATAAACTTTGGAGTAGCAGCGATTATAACTCTAAAGAACCCATCACCCCTTGGGGTTGTAACCTCCATGATTTATTTCATAATGGCTACAGTAGCAGCAAATGCCATTGCATTTACAATCAACAAAATAAAGGAGATAGAACATGGTAATGATTGAGTTCCCCTACGCCGCAGTCATACTTATGATCGTAGGTGCAATTGGAGGGTTACTTCAAACCCGCCCCATAGACAAAATACTTATGCTTGCTGTCTTAGGTGATGGTTTAATCAGTATGATAGCAGCTTATCAATATCTAGACGTTGCTATGGCTTCATCTTTCATGACATTTGTAGGGATAATTATAATAATGATCGGACTCATCAGAACTTTGGAGATCAAAAAAGCTAGAGGAGAGTTATTTTGATATCCCCAACAGAAACTCTACCCTGGATATCCTTTTATCTAGGAATTGCTTTATTGGTTATTGGATCACTAGGTGTTGTTTTTGGCCCTAAAGCTTCTAAAGAGCCTATAATTAGATTAATTAATCTAACTGTTCCTATTACTGGAATTGCACTGATATTTATAAGTTACAATTACACACTGACAATGTTAACCATCCTGAGCGTTAACACCATGTTTTATATCATAACAATAAGGGCTATTATACGATTAGAAGAGATGGAGGCTTTATATTGATTGGAAGAATTCTAAATTCATTAGCTGAACCTGAACAGGTCCCCAAGGTTTTTGCATTTGCTATAATGATAGTACTGCTTTTTAGTTTAACATCTTCCTTCCATCTCAATTCAAAACAACTTTATCCCAAGCCTGCACCCCAAGTTCAGCTGGAATTAGCCAAACAAAATATTGATATAAGCTACAACCTGGCTCCATACAATCGGGGAGGGACACCCCTAGATCCCGAAAACTTAGGTACAGTCAGATCGCAGTATCAAACCCCATATGAAGGATGGATAACAGGATATTTGACTCCATTTTCCCAGATGCTTCGAGATATTTCATATCATTTTGGTACCACCATCCTATCACATCCTGGAGGGATATTAGACGAAATTTTGTATTATACTAGAGGATTGGACACCATACTTGAAACTACCATATTATTCACTGCATTCACAATAGCATCATGGGTCATAATAAACAGAACAGAAAAAGAAAGAAAGGAAGAAAAAGAGGAAGAAAACAATTAATAAAGATAATAATCATGTAAAGGAGAACAAAATGAACCCTTTAGCTGATACCGTAGTTCCCACCCTTGTACCTCAAATATTTGTAAATTTTTATCCTATTGCAATTGTTATTGCAATTATAACTGCTGTTGTTGGGCTTTCAGGGCTTATTCTGGAGAGAAATGACTTTCAAAAGATCCTGATAATTCAGATACCTATATTTGCCATGTATTTAATTGTATCTGCTGTTGGAACAGATCTTGCAGAAGCCCTTATACTACCTGGAATGGTGGTTTCCCTGGCAGAGCTCCTTGCAGTATCAGAAATACTGATCTTTCGAGAACTTACCAAAAGAGAAAAAAAAGGCGAGAGCCCCCGAGTCATGAACTTCAAATATGACCAGATCAAAATGGAAGTGTTAAAAACAGCTCTTCCCATAACATCTGTAGTTTGTGTTATCTATGGGGTAATATTAACAGGTTTTACAGGAGGAGCAGTTGCAGGTGCAGGTATTCTTATATATCTCTTCGTTGGAAAGGTTGGAGGATTTTCACATGAATTCTGGGAAGAAATGGCCGGTATATCCGGCGTAGCCTATGTTTTCTGGCTATTAGGATTCTTAATATATTTCATAGCCCCACAATACTGGCTCATAGCCCTGTTCATGTCTGGTGGTGGAATCATAATAAAAGTAGCCTTGAAATTCGGTCTTCTAGGAATTCTGGGAAGAGAAGAGTATAACAGATAGTCTGGTAGGTAAAATGAACGATATAATGGATTTAAACGGATTTGTGATAGGACATATCCCCTTCGCAGATATTGTGCCTTATCTCACTCCTTTTTCATTGGCATTGGTAAGTACTATAGTAGTTTTTACAGTTTTTCTAGCCTTAAGTAACCCAGAACTTAGATCTGTGGCAAGATTCAGGGAAGATACTGTAAGAACCGTGACTGTAGAAAAAAAAGAAGCCAGATTTAGAAGATTTATGACAATACTTTGTGGGATATCTTTAATAGGCGTTGTTACCACTGGTGACCTTTTCAATTTCGCATTATTTGTATCTTTAACTGGTATCACAAATATGGGTATATTTGCAGGAATAAAAGATTCACATGTTCTAGATGCAGCATTTCAATATGGATTAGTAATGATGATCTGTACCCTGCCACTTTTTGGAGGGGTTGCTATTACACTTGCAAAGACAGGTACACTAAGTCTAGGTGTTCTGGCGGGCATGCCTTCAAATCCAATACTAAATATAAGTAGAACACTAATACTCGTAGGGGCTGTGGGTGAAGGTGCCCTGGCACCATTTTTTGCCACAAAAGTCGAAATGATACGTGCAAAAGGAGCTCCCTACATCAACATGATGCATTTAAGCTCACTAATGGTATTTACAAGAGTGATAGAAATATTATTTATATTAGGGTGATTTTTGTGAAAAACCAGGAACAGAATAAAAACACAATACTTGCAATACTTACATCATTCCCCATTATAATTGGTATCCTAATTAATGTTCCATTAGTAGTATCAATTGCAATTTTAACCTTTTTCCTACCATTATCTACATACTACGTTGGTCTTGCATTAATGGCCCATGCCAAAACAAAAAAAGAGGAAAAAGAACGAAAAAAAATAACTTTCACAGGATATTAAGTAATATGTTAAGTGAATTTGTCCATTATCATCAAAAGTGATTTGAAATGATCTATCCAACTACAGGTAGTCTAATCTACCTGTTATTAGAAATAATCAGCGCATTTATATTTGGAGGATTACTATTAGGACTTCATCGTAAGATTATAGCCCGTATACAGGGAAGACCTGGTCCTCCAATTATTCAACACCTCTTACACACTTTCAAATTTTACATCAAAGAACTTTCAATACCCGATACCTCCAGTCTACCTCTATATATTGCCATAGTGCTTTCTTTAGATGGTGTATGGATACTGGCCCTTATAACAGTGCCAATTCTACTGGGGCCTTTTGGTATTGTAATCATGTGTTATGCAATACATAAGGTTTCTGAGCATGGTATAGGCCTTGCTTCAGGTTCTCCCTATGCAAAGACAGGAAGTAGTCGGGCTGTTCTTTCAGCGACAGCTGAGATGCCATTAATTGTTGCACCAGCTCTGGTATTCTTTAAGACTCATACTCTCATGTTAGATGGAATTATAACTTATCAACTAGTTCATGGATCATTGTTTATGCAACTACCGCTTTGTGCACTGGCAACTTTTGTTTTAGTGCTTTCAAAAACTCCTTACAATCCATTTGGTATTGTTTGGGGTAAAGACATTGTATCAGGACATAAAACAGAACATTTTGGTGTTATAAGGGGCGTTTTGATGATGGGAGAAATTTTAGGATTCTTCGTACTCCTTTGGTGCTTTTTGACAATTTTCTTTGGAGGGATAATAACCACTCCACTTGCATATATTCTGGCAATGACTGGCGTTACAGTTCTCCTCGCATTCATATGTGCTCTTTCACCAATGGTGGCGCCATACCATTCAGTAATGATTCAATGGATGTTTGCACTTTTGGCAGTGTTAAATGTCATATTCGTATGAGGTGTTATGATGGAAAAAGCATATTTATATTTATCTTTGATGATGACTGCGGCTCTAATCATTGTATTTGTTGCAACTGCTGCTTTACAAACAAAAGTAGCTATCTTAGCCGTCATATTATTTTCACTCATACTTCTACTTTTTTATATGAGAAATAAAGCAGAAAAAATTGAATTGATTTCCCTTTGGTTTACTTTGATAATGTTCATCGTTACAGCAGCTTTAATATTCCAAAAAGGAGGGTTCTGATACATGCCATATTTTACATACCTCCCCCATCTGGCGTTTTTTGCCCTTGGAACTTTATTAGGATTAGAGGTAAGCTACAAATGGCACAGTGAACCATTTGTGGTAAGAAAAATAGAACTAATCCCACTCATACTTGCATTAATTGGTGGGGGACTTATGGTATTTTATGTACCCATTGGATTACTACTAATTGGATTTGTAATTGGAATGAGACCAGGTTATGGTGTGTATGAAACTATTATAGGTATACTGTTTGCCTTGATCCTGTGGGTGACCCTATGACTGATGAGACAATAAAGAAAATAAAATTATGGAAACTAGAAAGTTATTCATACATAGAGAATGTACTAAAGCCCCTTTCAGAGGTCCTAAATTTATCTATTGAAGAAGTGGAAGAATTACTGGCAAAAAATTTAGACATGGTAAGAATTGAATCATCCCATTCATCTGCTGAACAGGCAAAACTATTTAGACTTGAAAAGCAGATTGAGGTGGATCTTGGATTGGATTATTTCCATCATCTGGAACTACTAGATAAAAATCAGATCACATCCATAAAAGAAGAAATTACAAACAAATTAGAAAGTTCAGGGAAATTAGACTTTGATTCTTATTCTGATAAATATAATGAACTAATAAAAGATGCCAGAAAGAGGATATTAGATATCTTAGAAGGAGAAGAGTCATGATCAAAGAGTTCATTAGAAAAAGGTCTATACATGTTTGTTTAGTATGTACGGGAGGATGTAATGGATGCGACATAGAAGTAGCAGCCCTCCTATCACAGAGATATGACCTGGAGCAATATGGTATATATTACCATAATAATCCTCGTGAATCTGATGCACTTCTGGTTACTGGAACGGTTGCAAAACAATGGCAGGAAAAACTTGTGGAATTTTATAATAAGGTTCCAGAACCAAAAGCAGTTGTGGCTATTGGAGCTTGCGCCCTCTCTGGAGGCATATTCCAGCAAGAAAGTGATAAGGTGGGTGCACCAGTTAGTGACGTCATACCTGTGGATGCAGAAGTACCTGGATGTCCACCCAGACCTGCTGAAATTGCAATCGCAGTCTTGAAATATGTACCACCTACTCTGGCAAGTTACAGGAGGAAAATTTAATGTCTTATGTACCTATTGGTCCCATTCATCCTGGTTTAAAAGAACCATTAAGAATTAAGCTTAAGACTGAAGGAGAACGTGTGGTGGATGCAGAAGTTGATCTAGGTTATTTCTATCGTGGAGCTGAACAGTTAGCCCGTGGAAAACCATGGCAAAAGGTCGCTTATCTTGCAGAGAGAGTATGTGGCATATGTTCTGACGCACACCCCCATACCTTAATTGAAGGTTTAGAGAGAATCGTTGACTGTGAACCACCGCTGAGAGCACAATTCTCACGTGTGATAATGGGTGAACTGAACCGAATACATAGTCATTTAATTGCCAATGCAATATGGTTTCTTGCTGTAGAACATGAAACTCTAGGAATATATAATTTGAACACCAGAGAAAAGGTAATGGACCTTTTAGAAATGATCTCTGGAAACAGGGTTCTTTATTCCTGGAATATTGTAGGTGGAGTCCGAATGGACTTCAAAGAATCCCATCTAAAAAAGATCTTGGATAACCTAGCTGAAGTTGAATCAGAAGTATACAGATACAGAAAAATGTTTAAAACTGGAGCTCTTTTAGGTTTAAGATCAAAGGATATAGGAAAAATGACCAAAGAAGAAGCAATCGAAGTAAGAGCAGTTGGACCCACAGCCAGAGGTTCTGGGATTAAATTTGACTGGAGAACAAAACATCCAACCTATGTTGACCATTTTGATTTTAAGCCTATCTGGAGAGATGAATGTGATAACTATGCAAGAGTCATGATGCGGTTTGATGAAATACTAGAATCGATTAAAATTGTAAAAAAAGCCGTTGATGAATTACCCGATGGTCCTATAAGAAAAGAATGCGAAATTCCAAGAGGATCTGTCGATTACAGATACGAAGCCCCCAGAGGAGAACTTGCATACATATTTGAAACAGCTAAACACGGCATCATAAAGGAGATAACCATCAGAACCCCCACTATAATGAATTTAGAGGCATGTGTAAGATACATGTTTAAGGACTCTCCAACCATAGCTGATGCTATTGCCATCTATCAAACCATTGACCCATGTATTGCCTGTACGGAAAGAGTGGTTATAGTTGATGAGAATGGAAATAGGCAGGACTTTAGAGGTGTTCATACCGTTTTAAGAAATTTAAAACCTTTTAAGTCGAAAAAAAAAGACAGATGAGTTAAATCAGATTTAAAGAATTAATTGGATAAGATTATGATGATTAAAAGTTGATAATTAAAGGTGTAATAATATGTCTTCAGTAATATGGTATCTATACGAGTTTGCCAGAAAGACATGGATTGACAGGTTTTTGAACGCCAAAACTGATCCAGAAATAGCTGAAGCACCATCAAGATTCAGAGATTTTCCAGAAGTTCAAAAAGACCTATGCATTTCCTGTGGTGCCTGTGTATTCTCCTGTCCATCCCAGGGAGCCATTAAATTGGTGCGGGATGAAGAAAGAGAAAATATTTTCCCGGTAATAAATAAATCTTCTTGTATAAGGTGTGGCTTCTGTGTTGAAGTATGTCCAACAGAGCCTAAAACCTTAAAAACTGGTGAAAATTATCTTATAATGGAAGAATACCGTATACTACCGCAAGAAAAGGTTTACATCGCTGATGAATATCTATGTATACGCTGCAAAAAATGTTTAGAGGCCTGTAAAATCGGTGCTATAAACTTCAAGGACAATGTAATTTCAATAGATCAATCTAAATGTGTATCCTGCGGAGATTGTATTAATGCCTGTCCTGTAAAAGGCGCTATAAAAGAAACCTATATTATAAACATTGATGAGCAAAAAGAAATAATTAACACTTTAATTAAAAGTCTTGAAGGTACTATAAATCTTGAAGTCGAGAGAATTAGGAAGCTCCCAGATCATGATCCAGATAAAATCATTAAACTGGAGTACCCATTGGCTGATTATTTGCAAAAAGCTCGTAATATAATCCCTAATGATGAAATGATTATTAAAACAGTTGAAAAAGTTACTGATAGACTTAAAATGAACATCATAACATGGGACGATGAGAAGTGTAATCAATGTCGCTTGTGTGTTAATGAATGTCCAACTGGAGCTATAAAATACGACGAGAAAATTGGCAAAGTCGAAAGAGATCCTGAAAAATGCTTAAGATGCACTATTTGTTACCAAACATGTCCATTTGGTGTACCTGGACTCTACGTGGCCAGATTCCTCCTAAAAAACAATGTAATTTTAATAACTTTAAAACCATCCCAAATACCTATAAGGGGCTGATAAAATCCCTGTAACTACAAAAAAAATCAACAAACCCTTAAGGGAAATAGAAGTTGAATATGAAATTGACGATAAAAAGTGTAAGGGATGTGTTGAAAGACCCTGCCTTAACTCTTGTCCAGTGGATGCTTTACATGAAATATCCCCCGATGACCATATTGAAATAGACGAAAAATGCATTGGGTGCGTACTTTGCAAAGAAGCATGTCCTTATGATGCTATTAAGATTAAAACCACTTTATCAGAACCTATAAGAGAACCCGTGCCTATACTAAATCCTAAACTCTGCTTAAACTGTGGAGCATGTGTTGCTGCCTGTAGAACCGGTTCAATCGAACTTGTGTCAACTGGTAAAGAAGAAATTCACAGCGAAATCGATGAAGACAGATGTATACGGTGCGGTTACTGTGCCCGAGTATGTCCTTCAGAGGCAATAAAATATGGTGAAATCCTACCCCGGTCAGTAGTTAATGAAAAAGCCGTTGTCATAGATCAGAACAAATGTATAGGTTGTATGACCTGTACAAGAGTTTGTCCATCAAAAGGAGCAATAAATGTCGGTAATATAAGCAAATTACCATATATCGACCCCTCATACTGTGCAAGATGTGAGGAATGTATGAATGTCTGTCCATCAACAGCAATCAGATACACAGCCAAGGGGGCTTACAACAAATTTGGTAAAATTAAAACAATGGAAATAGTTTCTGAACTTCTGGAAAATGAAACTAAAAGGCTAGCAGACGATTCTGGTAAAATAAATAGCCTCCTAAATAAAATTGCCACCGATATAAGCCAGCAACATGATGAAAAAGAGTTTGAAATTGATGTAACAGGCAGAATAAAAGCCGAGATTAAAGAAATATTAGATCATAACTTTGAAATAGAGGATATAACTGAAATTATTGAGAGAACAACTCCTCATAGAGATATATTGGTAGTGGAGGACAAATGTATTGGTTGTAGCACCTGCATTAATGAATGCCCAGTAGAATGTATAGAACTCGAGCTGCCTTCCCCAATACATATTGGAGAAGTGTGTGTATACTGTGGAAAATGCGTTCAAACATGTCCAGTTGATGCAATAACACTTAAAGAAGAGTTTTTCTATAGGGAAAACAGTAAAATATTGTATATTAGAAGAGATATAAAAGAACCTCGAAGTGGAGATGTTATCCCAGATGATATCAACTGCCAATCATGTGGTGTATGTGTAAATAAATGTCCAGTTGATGCTTTAAGTCTTGAGGAAGATAAAATTATAGTAGATTATGAAAAATGTATACTTTGCGGTGAATGCGAGGCTATATGTCCTGTAGATGCAATTAAACTAAGATTAAAAAACGTGTAGGAAATTATGGTGAAATTAATCTTAATGAAGGCCTACAATATTTGAGTATTTAATTAATCCAGGTATTATTAAAGATTATTATTAAAAAAATCAGATTATATTATGGTTAGCTAAAATTGAACATCTGTGATAAAAGATATCAGGTTTGAAAAGAAGATAAATCGTTATTATGAGGGAGAAAATTGGGTAGAAAAATCTTTATTTCTGATTGTGAAGGTCCTATATCAATAAATGACAATGCATTTGAGCTTGCAGGACATTTTATAGATGATGGAGAAAAATTTTTTGCAATAGTAAGCAAATATGATGACATTCTTGCAGATGAGATAAGAAGGCCTGGTTACAACGCAGGAGATACGCTAAAATTAATAGTTCCATTCCTAAAGGCTTATGGTGCTACAAACAGGAATATCATAGAATTCTCAGCCAAGAACGTGCTATTAATCCCCAAAGCTAAAGATACGTTACAATTCGTCAACAGAATCATGCCATCTTTTATTGTGAGTACAAGTTACGAACATTACATCCGTGCACTGTGCGATCTAACTGGTTTTCCCTATAAAAACACATATTCCACAAAACTTGACATAGACAGCCATCCAATTAGTGCAGAAGAAAAAGAAAGACTTATGGAACTTCGAAAGATCATAATTGAAAATCCTGATTTCGACGTGCTGGATAAAATATTCTGGAAGGATATTCCAAGTATGGAAATAGGAAAAATCGTCAATGAAGTAAAAACTGTCGGTGGAGAAGGTAAAAAAGAAGCTATACGTGAAATATTGAATAAACATGGATTTAAAGCTTCAAATGTAATGTATGTTGGAGATAGCATAACTGATGTTCAACCTTTTCAGTTTGCAAGAGAAAGTGGAGGTTTAGCAATTTCATTCAACGGCAATGAATATGCAATTAGAGAGGCTGAAATAGCTATTATCGCTGATAATACTTTAATAATATCCTTAATTGCAGATCTATTCAATAAATTTGGACGAAACTATGTTATTGAATTTGTAACTGATTTTTCAATTAAACCAGATTCAGCGCTCAAAAATTATAGAATAAATCTAGATCTCTTAGAAAAAATTCAAAATACCAAAATACCAAAAATGGCAATTATAACAAAGCAAAATGCTGAAAAATTGATTAAAAAGAGCACTATGTTCCGTAAAAAAGTAAGAGGAGAATCCATTGGAGGACTTGGTTAATGGTTGAGATAGAAGATACTTACTGTGAGGCATTCGATGGATACTGTTGCAGAGTGATCATAACAGCAGAGGATGAGGAAACACTAAAAAGAGCTGCTTATGATGCTACTTCCACACCTGGAGCTGTTATTGGACGAATTGAAGCAGGTATTGAACGCTTTTTAGATGGTAGAGATACACCTGATGGTAGAAACGGTGCTGTTCTCCAGTTCTGGTATGAAAAGGAAGATTTAGGGAAATTTGAAGTAGAACTTTCATATAGGATAAGACAGGACATACTGGTAAAACCATTCACATCCCTGTTCAACTTTTCCCTAAATCCAGTAGGAAATATGGATATGATGAAACATGTGGGTCACTGTGGAGATGGTTATGAATGGGAAGAACAGAAATATAATCGAAGCATGATAATAATTCCTATAGCTATACCAGATTTTCAAATAGAGCGTTATCTTGGTTATTCTAAAGGAATAATGGGAGCAAATTTCTGGTATATGTGCAGCAATAAAGATGCTGTGCTTGAAGCCGGTAGGAAAGCATTAAACGCTATAAGTGAAGTTGAGGGAGTAATAACTCCTTTTGACATTTGTTCAGCAGCATCAAAACCTGAAACAAATTATCCATGGATAGGCCCAACAACAAACCATCCTTACTGTCCTTCTCTAAAAAAAATATTAAGAGAAGAATCAATGGTTCCATCAGGGGTTAAATACATCCCTGAAATTGTGATAAATGGGCTGAATTTAGAGGATGTAAAGGAAGGAATGAAAGCTGGAATAGAAGCTTTACTTGATGAAGATGGTGTATTGGATGTCTCTGCAGGAAATTATGGAGGAAAATTAGGGGATTATAAAATCTATTTAAGTGAGCTGTTTCAATGATAGAATTTGACGTTGTGGGTTTCGGTGCATTAAATGTTGACAAACTTTACTCAGTAAATAAAATAGCCTACGAAGATGAGGAAAGTTATATATTGGGTTTCCAAGAATCCTGTGGGGGTTCGGCAGCCAATACAATTATAGGTCTTTCCAGATTAGGATTGCATACAGGGTTTATTGGAAAGGTTTCAAAGGATCGTGACGGTAACCTTTTGATTAAAAATTTAGTTAAGGAAAAGGTAGATACAAGAGGTATAATAGTTTCTAAAGAAGGAAAAAGTGGAAAAGTATTAGGTTTTGTTGATTTGGAGGGTCAGAGGGCTTTGTATGTGGATCCGGGAGTCAACGACCTGATTAAAACTCATGAGATCAAAAGCGAATACTTATCAAATTCTAAGATACTACATCTTACCTCCTTTGTTGGAAAATCAATTAAAGCTCAGAAAAATCTTATAAATAAAATAAACAAAATTTCAAAAGATGTAACTATCACTTTAGATCCTGGAAGATTATACACAGAAAAAGGTCCAGATTACATTAAAGATATTTTAAAAAGAACAAATATCATTCTCTTAAATGAAAAAGAGCTAGAAAATTTAACTACAAATGAAAATGAATACAAAAGCTGCGAAGAAAAAGCTAAAATCCTGCTTGAGTATGGTATAAACATAGTAGTAGTTAAAAGTGGAGAAAGAGGCTGCTATATTACTGATGGAGAGGAAAATCATTTTATAGAAGCTTTCAAAGCAGTGTGTGTGGATACAACTGGCGCAGGTGACGCATTTAACGCTGGATTCCTATACAGCTTCATTAAAGGTAAAAACCTCCGAGAATGCTGTGAAATCGGAAATTTTGTTGCAGCATGTTGTATACAAAAATTTGGCACTATAAATGGACTTCCAGAAATTTCAAATTTGAATGAAATGAACCTTGAACCCTCAAAAAGAAGCAATCATAATTAAATACCTAACAGATCTAAGGTGTAATTATGGATATAACATTCAAGAAAAATAAAGATACATTAAAAGAAGAAGTTATTGGAAAATCTATGGATCTAGAAGATAATATAGAAGATTTTAAGCCAGAGATCGAAAAATGTGAAATAGAACGAAAATTTATAACCATCTCTCCTGAATGTGTAAGATGTAACCTATGTGCTGAGGAGTGCCCTGTAGATGCCATAGCTGATGCCAAATCGAATCGACTTGCTAAAATCCTTGAAAATTGTGTAAAATGTGAAATATGCGCGCAAACTTGTCCTGTAAGATGTATAAATGTGATAGAAGGTAAGGCTTCAGTGGATGAAGATGTGAAATACCATCTTAAGGATTTAAAGGTGCCTCATAGAATTTTGAGGATGAAAAACATTGAACTGAATAAAGATCTGTGTAAATCTTGCAGTACATGTGTAAAATTCTGTCCAACAGGTGCAATATCACTGAAAGAAGGAGAAACCGCAACTATAAATACAGACGTATGTATAGGATGTGGTGCATGTGTTAATGTGTGTGATAATGATGCAATAAAATTGGAAAGAGAATTGGGACCCGTTATTAAAACTAAACAGCTCCTAATTGATAAAGGAGCATGTGTTGCCTGTCAAGTTTGTGAAGAGTCTTGTCCCACAGGCGCCATAAAGCTTAAAGATGATAAAACTATCTTTTCCGAAGATAAATGCATTTTATGTGAAGTATGTACTATTAAATGCCCAGTAGGTGCACTAAAATTTAGGAGGTTGTCCCATGAAAGTTAAAGAGATTATGGATAAGGAGTTTATAGTTGTATCTCTTGATCAGAATTTGGTTGAAGTATCAAAAAAGATGGAAAAATATAAAAAATTCGCAACACCCGTTGTAGATGACCAAATGAGACTTGTAGGATGGGTTACGTCTCTTGATGTTAACAGAGGTTTCAGAGATGGTCTTAATAAAGTATCAGAAATCATGCACTCTAATGAGGCTATAATCCATCTACATGAAAATGATCCAGCAAGATTAGCTGTTCTTAAAACTTCAAAACATAAATTAGTGATTATACCTGTCCTAAATGATGAACGTGTTGTTGTTGGAGTTGTAAGAGCATTTGATATTGTGGAAACACTCTCTAAACTTTATGAAATTAAAGTATACAAAATATTCGAAATCATGTCTAAAGAACTGAAGGGTGTGAGCTGGGATGAACTCATGGAAGCCGCTGCGATTATAACAAGAAGGAGAACAGGACAAAGAGTAACTGCTGAAGAGTATGAAAGAAGAATAAAAAAATCTACTTTTGGTGAGGCTATATGGGCAACAGGGGGTCTTGAAAAGTTCTTTGTAGGGCTTATAGACATTGGAGAACTTGTAATTGCAAGGAAAGTTGCGAGGGCTAGAAAGTAGATATTTAAATGTCTAATTTTTTAATATAACTCCTTCAATCCTCGTTTTAAATAATACAACTTAAATTAAGTTATATAATCCAAAAATTCTTGATTGATATTCATTAATATTTAATTAACATAATTTCATTATCTCTAAAAATTGAAAGAATAACTAGTTTTAAGATTTTTAATTTTTAAATAATTTAATAAATTATAATTTTAATAATTTTAATAAATCATAGACTTAATAAATCAGAGATTTTAATTAACTAGGGAAAAAAATGTGTGGTATCGTCGGAATAATTGGAGAAAATATATCAGATCAATTATATAATATGTTAACTACCATAAAACACCGGGGACCTGATGGATGTGGTGTTTTTGTGGATGGGAAAGTGGAATATGGTGATTTATATAGCCTGAAGGTTCCTCAAGGATCTTTTGGAATTGGACATAATTTGCTATCTATCATTGGATCTGAAGGTTCACAGCCCATATGTGACGAAAATTTTGTTTTGGTATGTAATGGCGAAATATACAATTTTAAGGAACTAAAACAGGATTTAAAAAGTGATTTTAAAACAGATTCTGATTGTGAAGTCATAACAAAGCTGGTGAAAAAATTTTATCATGGATCACTAGCAGATGCAGTGATAAAAGCGGTTGAAAATTTAGATGGTGATTATGCATTCACAATCTTTGATGGTAAAAATTTCGCTGCAATAAGGGATCCCGTAGGTGTAAAACCCCTATATTTTGGTGAAAATTTAGATAAAAATATATTTGCATTTGCATCTGAGCGGAAAGCCCTTTTTAATGTGGGTGTAGAGGATGTGATAACTCTTCCTCCGGACTTCATGCTTTATAACAAAAAACTTTTACGCTTGGATGATAGGCTAAAAATTAAAAATCAGGTTTTTGAAATAAAAGAAATAACAACACAATCTATAACGAAACAGTATATACCAACAAAGCCTACACCAACACAACAAAATCTTGATAAAACCTTTAAAAGATCATATCCTGAATTAAAAGAAATATTAAAAAAACATTTAACAGCGTCTTTGATAAAATCCGTAAAAAAAAGAATAAAAGGACTTTCGCAGGTGGGAATTATATTTTCAGGTGGTATAGACAGCACATTAATTGCTGCCATATCTAATGAGCTAGGAATTGAAACTATTCTCTACAGTGTGGGTCATGAAGACTCTATTGATCTAAAATTTGCAAAAAAAGTAGCAAGAGATATAGGTCTTGCACTTCATATTAAAACTGTAACTGTAGAGGATGTCAGATCATATTTACCGCTGGTTTTAAATGCAATAGAAGAGTTCAACATCATGAAAATAGGGGTGGGAATGCCAGCATATATTGCATCCAAGATGGCACATAATAATGGTTTGAAAGTCATGCTTTCAGGTCAAGGTGCAGATGAACTTTTTGGTGGATATCATCGTTACTTAAAATTATACCATGAAAAAGGCGAAACAGCACAGGAAGACCTGAAAGAAGACATTCTAAATCTCTATCATGTAAATCTACAGCGTGATGATGCTGTGACCATGGCAAACAGTGTTGAATTACGGGTTCCATACCTTGACCTTGATATTATAAATATTGCCATGAATATACCTATGAAATACAAGATAAAAGATTCAAATGACAAGTTAAGAAAATGTATCTTAAGAGAAGTGGCTGCAGAATTTGGGGTGCCCAAGATGATAGTGGAAAGACCAAAAAAAGCCGCCCAATATGGTTCAGGTATTCATAAGATGCTTATAAAAAAAGTTCTAAAAGATTTTAAACCAGAATCTTCAAATATACTTTTAAATAAAACTTATAAAGGTTGATCCAAAGTCTTGATTAAATAGCTAACTCATTAGTCGTGTGTTCATGTTGATCAACCTCTCTCTAAAAGGTTGAAAGGAGGAATAACCTTGCAAATAGAAAAAGAAGCTGAAAAAATATTAGAAAAATTTTCGAAAGCTCTCCAAGATATTCCAGAACTTGAGGAGACTCATTATATTGTGGATAATGTTAATCTAACTCGTTCAGATAATACAGAAAAAAAAAGGCCTGAAAAAATACTCAGAAACGCTGAATTAGATGAAAATGGTAATGTTATTGTAGAGAAAGGAAAATGGGTAAGATAAAATGAGAATGAATCTTGTTCTTGAACTTTTAGATGTGCCTGGGCAGCTTGTAGATGCACTGGAACCTATAGGAAGGCTTGGAGCAAATATTGTTGCCGTAATCCATCAGAGAGATGTAAAAACTGAACAAGGAACCGTTCCTGTCCAAATTACTATAGAAGGAGATAAAGATACCCTTAACCATGTTTTAAGTGCCTTAGAAGATGAGAATATCTGTATAATAGCTGTGGATGGGGTTTTAAGAAAAGAAAGGATCATGAGCATATTAATAGGGAATATAGTAGATCAGGATGTAAAAAGCACTGTTGACATGTTAAATGCACTTGATGGTGTTAATGTCGCTGATTTCAATCTAAAAATGTCAGATTATCCGAAAAATTCTGCTGCACGAATACTGATTGAGGCAGAATCCGGTAAAAGAAAAGAAGTACTAAAAAAGATAAAAGAAGTTGGAAAATCAAAGGAATTTTTAGTTATAAACGAAGTATAACTTATCCACCAAACAAAAATAAAAAAGTACAGTATTCATCAATATTCATTTTTATAGGAGAAATTTCATGAAAATATTCATTATGGGGTTCGGTGCAGTTGGAAAAGGTGTTGTGAAAGTATTTTCAATAAAAGGAAATAACCTAAAGCAAAAATATGGATTAGACTTTGAAATAGTGGCTGTAACAGACACCTCCGGAACCGCACTTTGTGATAAAGGATTAGATCCAGATCTTCTTCTTAATACCAAAGAAAAAACGGGAAGAGTGTGTGATTATCCAGAATATGGCATTCCAGGCTTATCTAGTCCTGAAGCTTTATCCAAAGTAGAATATGACTGCCTGGTAGAAGTTACACCTACAAACATTGAAGATGGTGAACCAGCGAAAACACACATGTTAAAGGCAATGAGCGATAAAAAAGATGTTGTAACATCCAACAAAGGACCGTTAGCCCTCTGTTTTAAGGAATTGGTGGGGACAGCCAAAAATAACAATGTCCAGTTTAAGTTTGAGGCCTCAGTAGGTGGGGCAATGCCTATTATAAATTTTGCACATGAAAATCTCTCTGGTTGTGATATAGAATCTATTTTCGGGATTTTAAATGGCACCACAAATTATATTCTATCAAGAATGGCGAAAGAAGGGTCTTCCTATGAACAGACCTTAAAAGAAGCACAGGAAATGGGAATAGCAGAAACAGATCCTACTCAAGATGTTGAAGGGACAGATGCAGCATGTAAAATAGTTATTCTTGCAAACTCAATAATGAATATGGATGTAAGTCTAGGGGATGTGGAAATAAATGGTATATCAAAGATAACACCAGAGTCCATTTTTCTAGCCAAGAAAGAAGGTTATCTTATAAAATTAATTGCAGAAGCCTCACTAGATACTCTGGAGGTTTCTCCAAGACTTGTAAAGGAAGGATCTCCACTTTCAGTGGAGGGTACAATGAATGTTGCCACTTTAAAAACTGATCTTGCAGAAGATATTACTGTGGTTGGAAAGGGAGCTGGTTCTGTTGAAACTGCATCTGCAATTTTAAGCGATTTAATCAGTATATGGAAATCCAAAAAATAATTAGAAATAGTATCTAAACCATTCTTTTCTTATAAAACTATGAATTATGTATATAAATATGGAATTGTGTATATAAATATGTATTATTAAAGGTTTAATAGTGATTGGGGATTTAAAAAGATGAAATACGTAGTAGTTATAGGGGATGGTATGGCTGATTACCCTCTTAATGAACTTGAAGGTAAAACTCCACTTCAAGCGGCTGATATTCCCAACATGGATTATATCGCCTCAAAAGGAGTAAATGGAACATTGAAAACTATTCCTGAAGGTTTAGATCCTGGATCAGATGTAGCTAACCTTTCAATAATGGGTTATAACCCCAAAAAATTCTATACAGGTAGAGGTCCACTTGAAGCAGCAAATATGGGTGTGGATCTTACTCATGGAGAAGTGGCTTTCAGATGTAATTTTATAAATGAGAGAAATGGTAAGCTAGCAGATTTTAACGCTGATCATATAAGCACTGAAGAGGCAGGCATGTTAATAGAGACCCTTAATCAAACATTCGATACCTTTGGAACGTTTTATTTAGGTACAAGTTACAGAAACCTCTTTGTTTATAAAGATGAGAAAGCAGCATCTTTAAAATCAGTTCCACCACATGATATAGTGGGGGAATCTGTTGCTGACAACCTCATAAAGCCTTCCGAAGACACAAATGCTAAAATAATCAATAAAATCATGTTGAATTCTAAAAATATATTGAAAGAACATATTGTAAATAAAAAAAGAGTTAATATTGGAAAAAACCCTGCTAACTTGATATGGTTATGGGGGCAAGGATTAAAACCAGAAATGACACCTTTTATAGAAAAATATGGTCTTAAAGGTGCTACAATTACTGGAGTTGACCTAATAAAAGGAATAGGGATATATATTGGTCTTACAAACATAAATGTGCCGGGAGCCACTGGATATTATGACACAGACTATGCTGGAAAGGCAAAATATGCAGTTGATGCCCTAGATGAACACGATATTGTATTCATTCATGTTGAAGCCCCAGATGAGGCTGGACATGCTGGTGATATAGAAGAGAAGATAAATGCCATAGAAAATATAGACTCCAAAATTGTTGGAAAACTCCTTGATGATCTTCCAAATTTCGATGATTATTCTATATCAATTTTACCTGATCATGCTACCCCTATTTATGTTAAAACACATACTAAAGATCCTATTCCCTATGCAATATATTCTACAAAAGATAATAGAGATGAAGTCAAGTTTTATGACGAATTTTCAGCCGAAAAAGGTTCTTTAGGTGTTATGAGTGGATACAAATTCATGAATAATTTTTTAACAGATTCTTACTTCTAACCACCATATTAAACCAAAAATATTTATGCTATCAGTTGCATGTAAATGCATTGATTGAAATTTTTGTATTTTCAATTTTGATAAATTCAACTACTAGATTATACTAATATAGTATTGTTATAATCAAATTGAGGGGAGATGATTCATCTGTCGAAGTATATCGTAGTTACTGGCGGGGTTGTAAGTTCCATTGGGAAAGGGATTACTGCAGCATCAATTGGAAGAATATTGAGATCATATGGCATAGATGTAACTGCAATAAAGATAGATCCATATCTAAACTGGGATTCAGGCACCCTAAATCCATATCAACACGGAGAAGTTTTTGTAACAGAAGATGGGATGGAAACTGATTTGGATTTAGGGCATTATGAAAGATTTTTAGATGTCGATTTATCTGGTGAGTGTAACATAACAACAGGTAAAGTTTATCTATCCGTTATCACTAAAGAGAGGACTGGAGATTATCTTGGATCCTGTGTACAAATAATTCCACACATAACAGATGAAATAAAGGCGATGATACGGGAAATTGCCCGTAAAAGCCAGGCAGAAGTGGTTTTAGTAGAAGTTGGAGGAACAGTTGGAGATATAGAAAGCCAACCCTTCCTGGAAGCACTACGTCAGCTACGTAACGAAGAAGGACACGATAACGTCATGTTCGTACATGTAACCTATGTGCCATATCTAAAGGCCGCCGGTGAATTTAAGACAAAACCAACACAGCACAGTACTAAAGAGTTAAGAAGTACTGGTATAACTCCAGATATGATAGTCTGTAGATCTGAACTCCCTATCGATACTCCTTTGAAGAATAAAATAGCCCATTTTTGTGATGTTGAGAGAAATGCTGTAATCAATGCCCCTGATGTCCCATCTATCTATGAAGTTCCACTAGTTCTTGATAGAGAAAATGTGGGAGAGTATGTTCTAAAAAGACTAAAACTCGGGGTTAAAAAGCCTGATTTGGATGAATGGAGAATGGTGGTTCATTCATTAAAGAAAGATGATCCAAAAGTTACAGTAGGGATCATTGGAAAGTATGTGGAACTTGAAGATTCATACACCAGCATCAGGGAAGCTTTAAAACATGCGGCGGCAAATCTTGGGGTTAAAGTAAATATAGAGTGGATAAGCGCTGAAGATTTTATAAAATCAAATAAAATTGGAAACTTCAATGCATTGCTAATACCTGGAGGCTTTGGAGATCGAGGAATCACAGGAAAACTTGGCGCTGTCAAATATTCCATTGAAAATAAGATACCATTATTGGGTATATGCCTGGGAATGCAGTGTATGGTGATCGAATTTGCCAGAATGCATGGTTTTAAGGATGCTAACAGTACAGAATTTGACAAAAATACAAAGAATCCAGTAATTGACATGATGGAGGAACAAAAGAAAATAAAGAAAATGGGTGGGACAATGCGACTTGGTACATATCCATGTAAACTCAAAGAGGAGACCATTGCTTACGAAGCATATAGAAAAAACACAGTTAACGAGCGGCACAGACACAGATACGAGCTTAACAATGAATATCGTGAAATATTACAGGAAAAAGGACTTACAATTTCAGGAGCTTCTCCTGATGATTTTTTAGTTGAAATGATAGAGTTAAATGATCATCCCTGGTTTTTAGGATGTCAGTTTCATCCAGAGTTTAAATCAAGACCAAATAATGCCCATCCACTTTTTGTGTCATTTGTAAATGCTGCAATAAAAAATAAGAATAGAAAATAAGTAATTAAACGGTATATCTCACAACATCATTAAATATCATAAGGTAATAACAAATAAGATGATATAATGTTCATAAACATTCCTCTTTTCTGTACATTGATTGCAATTGCAGCATCTTTTTATGCTGGTTATTCTGATATAACACGGGGTATCATCCCTAATAAGCTCACTTTTCCCCTGATAGGTCTGGGAATTGTTTTAAATGGAATTTATGCCTTCATAAGTAATGATCCTTATTTTCTTATAAAATGCATAATTTACACATCGATCATATTTGCCCTTGGTTACGCCTTTTGGAGACTAGGTGCTTGGGCTGGGGGCGATGTAAAGCTCTTTACAGCTTTAAGCGCACTTATTCCTTTTTATCCATCACTTGTAACTTATAATCTATTTAATGTAAATTTCCCTGTAGTTGCAGCATACCCTTTTCCATTCACATTGATAATAAATAGCATTCTTTCAATACTTCCTTTTCTTCTGATTTATGTTATTTACATAGTTCTGAAATACAAGAAACATCTTAGAAACGAACTATTTAAACCTATTACAGAAGTTAAGAAGAATTTAGTTTTAACACTCGCTGTGACATCATCTGTCACTATAACTTTGATTATAACCCAATATTTCACTTATCAGGTAATAATAGTCTCACTAATTCTTATATATCTTTTAAGTTTAGTCATTTCAAAGTTGCCCAACAGAATAAAAGCCATTATTATCTCTGCTGTAACTGTTTATGCATTATATAAGAATTTTGAAATCACAGTAAGCGGCATAATATTAGTTCTGATATCTATTACCCTATTTGAAGTCATTAAAAAACTTCTAACAACGGTAAATAAAGAGGCACTTCAAGATGACTTTGAAATCAAGGACCTTAAGGAAGGCATGATACCTGCTTACAACATGTACAAAATAGATGATGAAATCTATTTCGATGATAAAGGATTTTTCCAAAAAGCAAAGGAAGCCATAAAACGTGGAAATTTAACTAGCATGGGTGTGCCTAAAGGGAAACTTTTAATAGGCTCAATGGCTGCAGGTTTGACCAATGAAGACCTAAAACTTCTTGAAAATTTGTTAAAGACAGGTAAAATAAATGATAGGTTTAAAATAAAAAAAGGAGTTCCTTTTGCACCTTCAATATTCATAGGACTGGTTATATCCATTTTTATTGGAGATCTGGCATTTATAATACAGAAGATTATATACTCAATATTTATATAATGACACAGATATAATTAAAAATATGATAAAAATGGATAATAAAGGGCAGATTTCGGCTGAATATTTGTTGTTAGTATTGGTTTTTCTGATTATATTAGGTTCAATTACTATACCTTTAATGGGAAGATCAATAAATGCAAGCTCAGATGTATCTGCTGCATCTGATGCAAGAGTAGCTGTACAAAGCATTGCAAATGCAGCAAACATCGTATATGCAAATGGAATGGGTGCAAGAAGAACGTTGAACGTTTATGTTCCTCAAAACACAATATTAAACTTTACCAACAGGACAGTGGCCATGAGAATAGTAAGTTCACAGGGAAATCTGACTATTGATCAAAGGACAGACTATAACCTAGCCAACACTACAGTCAATGTCAACAAGGGCTGGCGTAACGTTAGAATTGAATGGACAGTTGGAAGCAACTACATCACCATTACCGTAACATAATATTGCTGAGGAATCTTATGAAAATATTCTCAAAATTGGGTGAGTTAATCATAAAGCTCTTTTCTATTATCGGTGCCATAATTCTTGAAATACCAAATATACCCAACAGATTAAGAAAAATAGATACAGAAAGAATCAAGAATAATGTTTCTAGAATTGGAAAGGATGTTGATCAAAGTATTTCAAAAATATCAAAAACCCAAACATCCAAATCCAATGATGTTACTGAAGTAAGTTCAAAAAAAGAAGTAAAAATAGAATCTCCCAAAGCTTCAAAAATGCTCAAAGATGCAATAGAAGATAGATTCAGTTCACAGGAGAAAGAAGGAACGATACTGAGACTTCAAATAATAGCTGCGGCATTTTTAATCATTTCCATTCTTTACATATTCAACTTTTTCTCGTTTATTATTTATTCCGTAATTGGAGTTTTATTGATTGCATATATGCTTTACCTTTTATTCACTAAGGTAAAGTTGATGTACAGCCGTGATTTCAATGCTTACCGTGACTTTTTCTTGATGTATATAGCAATCGGGATAATATTGGTACTCGTTGGAGGAAATACCTATCTTATGATGGCATTTCCATTTCAGTTTTTTCCTTCATTTTCCGTGCTTATATTTGCAGTGATTCTTGTTATCGGCGTTTTTTTAATTTTCAGAATCAAATATTACCGCAACTACACATTTGGACAGGTTATAGAGTCTGGTAGGAAGACAGCTCATGTTCGAGTAGATTATGATATTCGCACGAATGTAAAGCCAGATATATATCTTGTGGAAAATGACCTCAAAGTAAATGACGGTTCATGGGTTAAACTTCAGATAGAAGGAAAAATCTTAAGCACAAGCGGGAACAAACCAATTAAAATAATTGAAATCGTTGAACAGTCCAAATAATAAGTTTTCAGGTATTTATCTATTATTTTAAGATTTGAAAAAATATAATATAAGAAATTCATATAATTCTAAAAAAAATCATATTAAAATATCAAAATAAATCATATCAAGATGAATATTATAAAAATTTTATAAAAATTAAATTCAATATGAAGAAAAATAGAAAACCTTCAGACTTTTAAACTGTTTATTATAAACTGTATGATCAATTAGTGAATCAATTAATCAATAGCCCTGATACAATCATAAGATTATGACCTGGTATGTATGTCTAGACGTAACAATGGTTGTATTGTTAACCAATGTATATCCCTGAGCCGCCATAGAATTCAATGTTCTATATCTTATTAAATCTTGATAATAACTAGATACACTAGATGAAAGTCTTATACGAATAGTTATATTATCAGTTCC
>Ga0194110_10001321_pt1 | contig 31687 bp, 36 predicted proteins | sample TA2Kig1200mmetaG_FD_146192 | JGI IMG/M metagenome (GOLD analysis project Ga0194110, IMG submission 146192) | Freshwater microbial communities from Lake Tanganyika, Tanzania - TA2015032 Kigoma Deep Cast 1200m | ecosystem: Environmental > Aquatic > Freshwater > Lake | place: Tanzania: Lake...
ACAGATAACATATAAATGGCAATTGCGATTATTTCAAATCCAATTAATATTCCTGATCATCCAACAATCCTCAAAATACCCTCATATATCATAACATTACCCCTAAATTCTAATTTTTATTTTTTTTATCTAATTCCTTAATAAATCCATGAAATTTAAAAATTAAAAAAATAAAAAAATAAAAATTGAGGAGATTTAATGATTTAAACTGCTTTATCCCCCTTTTCTCCAGTTCTTATTCTTACCACATCTTCTACTGATGATATAAATATTTTACCATCTCCTATGTCCCCGGTTTGTGCGCTCATCACTATGGCGTCAATGACTTTCTCTGCATCTTCGTCTTTAACTATGATCTCCAGACGTGTCTTGGGTAACATATCTATCCGGTAATCACTTCCCCTGTAGCTTTCAGTTATGCCTAATTGTCTTCCTCGACCCTTAACTTCAATTACTGTCATTCCATGACATCCAATTGCTTCCAGGGCCTGTTTTACATCGCCCAATTTGTTTGGTCGTATTATAGCCACTATCTCTTTCATCTAATCACGTCCTTAAATTCTGTAACCTGACTCATCGTGTAGATTGGTGTCAAGTCCTTCTATCTCTTCTTTATGTTTTACTCTAAGGCCAAGTGTTCTATCTATTATCTTTCCGAGTATCAGGGTTACCAAGAATGAATAGGCCATAACTACTACGATAGCTATTATCTGGGTAACTAATTGTCCAGGATTTCCGTAGAAGACCCCTGTTCCAAGCGAATTAATAAATGGGGCTGCGAATAAACCTGTGGCAATAGCTCCCCACATACCAGACATGCCATGAATACCGAAGACATCCAGTGCATCGTCATATCCAAAACGCGGTTTTAGATAAGATATGGCAAAGTAGGATACTGCTGAAGTTACAAGACCAATAATAACTGCAGCTTGAACAGTCACAAAACCCGCTGCTGGAGTTATAGCTACCAATCCTGCGATACCACCTGATATAGCACCAAGTAAGGTTGGTTTACCTGTTTTCAAATAATCGATTATTAACCAGGAAATCATACCTGCTGCAGCTGCTGTATTGGTTACAATAAATGCAGATCCAGCAAGCCCTCCTGCAGTTAGCGCTGATCCAGCATTAAATCCAAACCAACCAAACCATAAAAATGCAGCACCAATTACTGAGTAACCAAGATGGTGAGGTAATAAGCTAGAATTTTTTCTTCGCCCGAGAAGAATTGCTAATGCTAATGCCGCCATACCTGAATTAATGTGCACCACCGTACCACCTGCAAAGTCAAGTGCACCAAGTTGGGCTAAAAATCCTCCACCCCATACCCAATGGGCTATAGGCACATATACTAATGAAACCCACAAAAGGACGAAAACCATCCATGAAGAGAATTTCATTCTTTCAACTATTGCACCTGAGATGAGAGCTATTGTAATAGCAGCAAAAGTCATCTGAAATGCTATGAATACGGTTGTAGGTATTGTAGGTGCAAGTCTTGCAAGTGAATCCACCCCTATACCATTGAATAAGAGATTTGTAGGGTTACCTATCAATCCCATCAATATGTCTTGGCCAAAAGCAAATTGGTAACCATATAAAACCCATACAATACTTGTAATGGCAAAAGCGATTAGTGATAGAAACATGGTGTTTAAAACATTCTGTTTTTTTGTAAGCCCTCCATAGAATAATGCGACACCAGGGACTGTCATCAACATTATCAGGGCAGTGGAAATAAGCATCCACGCTGTATCACCAGAGTTAAGAACTGGATCCATATTATTTTCCTCCCCATGTAAATTCATTAAATTTTAATAATTGATTGAATTAGAAAGTTTTATTAAAAATATTTGAAAATATTACTCTATTTTTTATTTTAAAGGGAAACTAATGTTTTTAAATATTTGAGATCATTATTCAAAACTTCATGACTATAATTCACCTCACTTTACATTGGGATCAAATCTTGTCGGATATAGGAAACATATTTCCGATAGATAAAATTTAATTTTATACTATATAAATATTTGCATCAAATCTTTGAACAAAGTTACAGCCACTAAGACAAAAAGTGAATTTTATTATGAAAACGTCGCAGATAATTAAAAAAAATATCAAATTTAATTCATAATATTGAAAAATAATTAGATCTATATCTTAATGAATTAAAAAATAAAAAAAGTGTGGAATTTAAATAGCATTATCTCCTCTTTCACCCGTCCTAATTCGTATAACTTCTTCAACAGATGAAATGAAGATCTTTCCATTCCCAATACAACCGGTTTGAGCGTTTTCCACAATAGTTTTAATTATGTTTTCTACATCATCATCTTTGGCAACTATCTCAATCTCGGTTTTGGGCAGTAGATCAACATTATAATCCCTTCCCCTATAGCTTTCGGTTATACCTAACTGTATTCCTCTTCCTTTCACTTCCTTCACAGTCATCCCATGGCACCCTATTTCCTCGAGGGATTGTTTAACGTTGTCCAGTTTTTCAGGTCTTATGAACGCAATTATCTTCTTCATCATCTCACATCCTACGAATCTGATTTATTATTTCACTATTCTAATGTTTTTTCTTTTATACATATTATTACAATCTGTAACCGGATTCCTCGTGGAGATTAATGTCCAGACCTTGTATCTCATGATCATCTTCTACCCTCAGACCTATGGTTTTATCAATAACCTTTCCAATTATGAGAGTCATGACGAATGTGTAAGCTCCAATAACCGTTATAGCTAAAAGCTGTATATTCATCTGTTTGGATGCCATATAATAGACCGCCTTTAATGGCGCTGTTAATCAGGTGTGTTGCAAAGAATCCTGCAGCTATGGTTCCTACTATACCTGACATTCCGTGAATCCCAAATACATCCAGAGCATCGTCGTATCCAAAACGAGGTTTTATGTAGGAGACCCTGTAGTATCCACATACCGAGGCAAAAAAACCGATAATTATCGCGGCTGTGATGTTCACGTAACCTGATGCAGGAGTAATAGCTGCCAGACCGGTTATAGCGCCAGATAAAGCACCTAAAAGAGTAGGTTTTCCTGTTTTAAGTTTATCCATAAGCATCCATGCCAACATACCAACTGCTGCTGAAGTATTCGTCACTATCATGGCAAATACTGCCAAGTTCGTTGCTCCAAGATCTGAATCAGCGTTAAATCCAACCAAACGAGCCAAAGAAGTCCTGCACCAATAACAGAGTATCCTAGGTGGTGTGAAAGCAGTTTTGAATTTTTTCTAGTTCCTAAAAGTAGAACTAAGGCTAATGCAACCATTCCACAGTTGAGATGCAGTACAGTACCACCAGCAAAATCCAGAGCCCCCATCTGAGCAAGCCATCCACCACCCCACATCCAGTGGGCTATGGGTAAATAAACCAGTGCAAGCCATATGGGTACAAACGCTAGCCATGCAGAAAATTTCATTCTCTCTACTATTGCTCCAGATATAAGAGCCACGGTTATGGCAGCGAATGTCATCTGGAACGCTGCATACAAACCTTTAGGTATAGTGGGAGCGAATGTAGACAATGCATTTGATTTCAATACACCTCCAAACAAAGGATTAGTTAGTGTTCCAATAAATCCATTTGTACTCGTACCAAACGCCAAATCGTATCCATATAAACCATAATATACTCACAATGGCAAATGTCACAAAAGACAAAAACATAGTATTTAATACATTTTCTCTCCTGATGAGACCTCCGTAGAACATGGCTACACCAGGAATTGTCATGAAAATTACAAGTGCTGTAGATATTAACATCCACGCAGTATCACCAGAGTTAATTACAAGACCCATGCGAATTCCTCCTTATTAATAATAAATTTCTAATGATTACTTTCAATAATTATTTCTTTATTTAACCTTTGAAGTGGTTTTTGATGTTATTAAAGTTAAATACACAACTTATGTTTCAATTTATGTTTTTTAGGTTATTAAACTGGATTATAATCAATTCACCTCCATTTCTTAATTTGAAAATATGTTAGTATTGCCCGCATAGGATATAGGTAACCTACTTCCGATAGATTCTCCGATAGAATTCTGATTCTATTTTATTAAACCTTTACGGTTAGATTAAATAATAAAAAATAGCTATTTTTTATTTATTATCCAAACTTAATATAAGAAAATCACGGCACAGTAGATTTTTCTAGTGATGGATTTTTTTTTGATTCTTATTTTTTTTGGGATAAGAGTCTTTCATAAGCTTTATTACTTATAAAAGACTACATATCCTTGGTTTTAACAATGGTATGTATAAATTCTACTTTAATAAACTTTTCGGAAAAGGATTTGTTTTTCTCGGTTTTTGAGGATTACAACAATGATTTTGAGTTCACCTCTAAAGGTGTTTTTCGCAGAACCACTCCACAGGCTTGTGTTTATTGTGGTGCCGGGATGAGTCATAATGGTTATAACACTTACACTAAGAAAAACTTGGGCAGTGTTAAGATTGGCAGGTATATTTGTCCTGTTTGTCGTGAGTCGTATGAAGAGGGTCGTGAGTTTTGGGAAAACATGAAAACAGAGTTTTTTGATGTTTTAAACCATGTTTACCAGATTTTGAGGGCTAATCACGTTTCTTATGATGGTATTTCGGCTTTGATGGATGCGATCTTTCCCATGGGGAAAGACACCATCCTCCGTGCTTTTAATGATTCTATGGATGAAGCTGAAGTTCCTGTTGTTGAACATTTTAATATTATTCATTATGATGAACAGCACCCTAAACGTGGCCGCACACAGAAATACCGCCTCACAATTCTAGACAGTATTTCCGGAATGCCCATTGCAGATGAACTCTACAATAAAAAGGATCCCGAAACCATCAAAGCTTTTCTTGCCAAGCATTTGAACCCGAATCAAATAACTTTCGTGATCACAGATCTCTATCCCAGTTATCCAGCTGTTTTAGAGGATTTTTTCGGCAAGAATCTCATCCACCAGTTCTGCCTATTACACCTCAACAAGCGCATAGTTAAAGACTTCCCAAGAAAAACCACATTCCAACAAGAACTAACCAAATATCGGCTATTAAACATCTTTTACAACCGCAAAACCGTGATTGAAACCCTAGAAGAAAAGGCACAAGAAGAAAAACGAATAAAAAAAGAAAACACCGATGAAGAATACAAATCTTGGCTAAAAGGGGAGATGAAAGCCTTTATGAAATCTTTACACGAAAAAAAGAAGGAACGCCGACGCCTTGGACTAAACCTAAAACAAAGATCCTACCTTGACGCAAAAAGCACATTCAAAAAACTAATGGATGAAATAGACTCATTTGAGAAGCCTGTGCAGAAAAGACTCCGAAAAATAGAGAAAAACTGGGCCAAATTCACAGCCTTTTACCTTGTTGTGGGCGCACCAGCCACCAACAACCTCCTGGAAAACTATTACTCCACCAGCCTTAAAACACACAGAAAAAAACAACTAAGAACTAACAGAGGAATAAAAAACCAAATGAAACTCTCAGCCATCAAAAGAGCCGGACAACTTATCTACAACGGAAAAACATTACTACAAATAATCCTAAAATTCACACCATTCCTAAACACTGACTAAAAACAAAAAACCCCCACTACAAACACACACCACAAAAATACACAATAATTGGACAGAAAAATCAAAAAAACAGCGAAAGCCATCGCCCATTTCAACAAAAAACACACTAAAATAGAGAAACTCAAACAAAAAACCCCTAAAAAAAAAGACAAAACAACACATACATCCCTAAAAAAAACAAAAAATCACATACAGATCAAAATAAAAAACCAAAAACCAAAACAAAAAATACAAAAACTGAAAAATCACTATAAAAGTATACAGTCCCGATTAATTATTTAAAAAAATAGTGTTCTTTTTTTTATCGAAATTTTTTTTATTTGATTAAAAATTGAAATTACATAATTCTATACAATTAAACCTTAAGAACCTAAAACAAAAACCAAAGCCGCCACAATATAAACTGCTATCCCTGAAACTAAAGCAATCCAGAAACCATATTTAGGAATTAGAAAAAATACACAGAGGAGATACAGAATCCAGACTGGTGTGAGCAGAAGCAGGCCCTGAATATAGGATACAGTGGCATTTGCACCAGCCTCAGAATATATTGTAAAAAGTGAGAGTGTTGTTACTACCGGAAACATTGCAAAAAATGCAGCGACTAAACCTTCTTTTTTGCCTCCAAAATATGTGACTACACTTAAAATAAGCCCACCTAAAATAAAATAGGCTAAAAACTTAATTGTTTCATCCATTCTAAAACTCCTTATGTTGTTCCTCCCATTAGAAGTATCCTTATAAATAAAAGAAGATCACTTAATTTAGTTTGTTCCTAAATATTTATTTTTATTATTTAAATATTTTTATTATCTACTATATTTTATTTAGTTGTACTATACTTTAATATAATTTTTAAAGTCTTTTTAATTCCTACAAATCCTTTTTACAAAAAAATACTTGATAATATACATTTATAAAACTATTTATAGTACTTGCACTATAACAAGTTCACGAGGTGATTATTGAAATGAAAATGTCAGGGACATGGAAATTACAGCTCAGGCTTTGGCTAGCAATGGTACTGCTTTTTGGACTGCTCTACGTAATTGTAACACTTATTGCCTATTATCTTGGGTTTAGGGGACCATTAGTATTTGCATTTTTTGCATTCATCATTGTACTTGCACAGTACTGGTTTGGTCCTAAGATAGTTGAGTTAACCATGAGAGTTCACTACGTTTCAGAGGTTGAAGCTCCAAGACTTCATGAAATGGTGGAGGATCTAGCAATGAAAGCAAATATACCCAAACCAAAAATAGGTATATCAGAAATTGGTATTCCCAATGCATTTGCCTTTGGAAAAACTAAAAGTGATGGTAGAGTCTGTGTAACCAGAGGAATTCTGAATTTATTAGACGAAGAAGAATTGAAGGCCGTATTAGGCCATGAAATTTCACATATAAGGCACATGGACATGGCAGTTATTACTTTATTAAGCGTAGTTCCACTTATCTGCTATTATATATTTTGGAGCACCCTTTTTTCTGGAGGAGATGACAGAGAAGGTGGAGCTGCTTTAATTGGAATTGCAGCTCTGGCTGCTTATTTTATCGGACAACTAATAGTTTTGTTTGTATCACGGGTCAGAGAATACTATGCAGACCAGGGAAGTATTGAACTGGGAAATCCACCGCATAAACTGGCAAGTGCTCTCTATAAACTGGTCTATGGATCTGCTTCTGCAAATAAAGACGAACTAAAAGAAGTGGAAGGGTTAAAAGCATTCTTTGTAAATGATGTTTCTGATGCTCGAAATGAAGTAGCTGATCTAAGACAATTAGATCAAAATATGGATGGAGTTATAAGTGAAAGTGAACTTTCACAGCTTAAATACACTGAAACACGGATAGGTTTAGCCAGTAAAATCATGGAGTTGCTTTCAACTCATCCCAACATGGTAAAAAGAGTTAAGAGACTATCGGAGTTTAGTTAAATTACAACTTTTTATTTATTTTGTTATGAATCATTTATATTTTCATTCTTTTTTTTTATTTTATTTAGATTTTATTTTAAAAAAATAAAAATGAACGATTATGTTTTTATGATAATTTTTCTATGGCTTCCAGAAAAGCACCCTGCATTTGGTGACTATGAGCAACTAAAAAGATTTTCTTGAGCCTTGAACCTTTTTCAGAATTAATGAACTTTTTTATGGCCTTTAACATTATCAACGCAGCATCATTCCTTGGGACTTTGCCTACACCTGTACCCATCCCTGGAAAAGCAATGGAAGAAATGTCTAGATCTGATGCTTTTTTCAAAGCAGCAGATGTGGCTTTCGCTATGGATTCCAAATTCGTGGGTTGTGCAGGTTCTTCCATGGTAGGGGCATGAACAATATATTTCGCTTTTAAATTTCCAGCACTGGTAATTATGGCATCCCCGATAGGAATAGGGGCTTTTGAAATTGCTTCCGTCTCTATATTCGCTCCTCCATTTCTCTTTATGGATAAAGCAACACCTCCACCCATGAACCCGTATGAGTTTGCTGGATTGACAAGAGCTTCTGCATCTAAATCTCTTATATCACCCATTATGATTTCAATTTCTATGTTTTTATAATACATCTAAAACACGTGATTTAATAGACCTTTACAACACCTTTTATATCTTTTTTAGGGATCCATGTATCTAACCCCTGCTCTTTATATACTCCTTCTGGGGTTACCACAATTTTTACTTCTCTATTATCACTTTTCAGGAAAACTCTATCACCTTCTATTATGGCTACTCTTTTCACTATAAGATCATAGTCTGGATGAAACGCTATTACTATATCACCGACTTTAATATCATTTGTTTTAAGAATTACCAATGTTTGACCATCTTTTAAAGTGGGATACATTGAATCGCCGTTTACTTCAGCAATCATGGGCAACAGGTCCACTCCGAATTGTGACTCTATAGTTACATCTGCAGTGTAATTATATTTTCTTGCAATGGTTTTGGCATCGTTTTTAACACTTTCTGCTGTGCTATTTTCATTAAAGTTAGGATCCATTATGGAATCTGAAGTATTCTCTTCGATTTCATCCTTCATTGCTAGGGGAACATTGGATAGAAAAGGGATAGAGGAAGATGCTTCCACATCCACATAAGAACCATTTGTTTTAATGGTTACATGGACCTTGTTTAATTCTCCTACATTTAAGACAGTATAGGAGCTTGCAGCCATACATAGTACCATTAATATGCCTAAAATCATCCATGACCTTGATCTCAATCCATCACCTCTAAGATCCTTAAAATGTTTTTTATACTGGAAATATCTAACTGTCCTGGAGCAGATTTATTATTTACAGATGCATAGGTTATGGGAGAGCCAAAAAGTGGTGCAACAACTCTTGTGTATCTTCCTAAATCTCCCATAGCTATTCCTATAGTATTTTCAACATTTGATAGTACCTTTAAGACTGTTAAAGTGTCCTGTAGGCTGTTTGGCATAACTGCAAACTTGGCAATATCTCCAATTTCTCTCTGCATCTTTACAACATTTGTTAGTTCTTCAAAGGGAGGGGTCCTTTCAAAATCATGATATGAAACTATTGATGAGTTTGAAGCCTCTATTACTTGTGAAAGATATTTTTCATCAGTTTGTAGCTCTATATCCACAAATTGAGCATATTTTGCTGCTTTCAATAGAATTTCAATTCTTTCTTTCTCAGATCCATTAAAGAAACCTCCCTCCTCCTGCATTCTATTTGTGGCAATAATAGGGTAATCTATCTCATATATTAATCTTTGTACCGTTTCTGGATCTGGGTTTTCAAGCACGTCTATTCTAAATTCCAATATATCTGCACCCATCTCAATAGCTTTCTTTGCAGATTGTAAGACCGAGTCAGAATTTTTCTCAAATATAATAGCACATATCATTGTTTTAGTTAACAAAGCTGACAAACTCCTGCTCATTTTATAATCCCTGATTGATCAGATCTCTGATTTTTTATCACTTACTATATATTTATTTTAAGATAATAAATATCATTTGCATGTTGTATTATGAAAAAAGTTAATTTCAATTCCCCTAAAAATTATGATAAAAATCTTATAATAAATCTATAAAAATCTATAAAAAGAAGTTTCCTCAAAATAGCTATAGAATTAAGCGAATAATTATTTGCCTATAGATAATTTTCAAATTGTGAAGGTGATCTTTTGAAACTGACCGCTATTGGTGCAGATATCTCAGGAAATGATGTATCCTGCAGTGAAACTCTCATAAAAAACTTGGAAAGAGATATTCCATCATTACTGGATATCGGTGCAGAAAAAGCAGCTTTAACTAACATAACTGGAGACGATGTGGTTATAAGTGCCTTTGTTCCAGACGAAAAACTAGAGGCAGTTAATGCAGGGATAATAGAAATTCTAAAGAAAAATGCTGAGGATATGGGAGACCTAAATGGGATATCCCCAAATCCAGAGGATGCAGGAGAAGGTATATCATATGCTGAGGCAAAGATCAGACAGGATAGATACCCAGATGCCATAATCATTGCCTTTGACACCTATGGTGGCGAAGCAATTGTTGGTAAGGTTGCAAATTCAGTAATGCAGGCTGCAACTGGTATGGATGGTGTTACAGACATTGGCGGAGGAGTTGCAGACAAGACATTCAAAATACCAGGTCTAGGTTATGTTTCAGATATTACAGACGACCTTATAGTAGCAGCAACCATTGAAGATATGGGGAGTGTAGGGATTGTAGCTGGAGCCATGGTAGGTGCAGCTCTTGGTAATCAAAATGTTTATCTGGTTGAGAGAGGATCACCATCATATGTAATTCCTGGAAGTGTTATAATGTCAGTATCTGCATATATGAACGGTAATGTTCTGGATCTGGCTGTGCCACTTGCAAAAAGAATGAGGATTTTAAAGGTGTGATGATATGATAATTCTAGATGAGAATACAAAATGTATTGTACAAGGTGTAACTGGTAAACAGGGTTCTTTCCATACCAAACAAATGCTGGATTATGAAACAAAGATCATGGCAGGTACCAGCCCTGGAAAAGGAGGTCAAAAATTTGGCTCTATCAATATCTACAATTCAATAGAAGAAGCCAGAAAACAATTGAATATTAATGCTTCTATAATTTTCGTCCCCGCTCCTTTCGCAAAGGACGCAGCTTTTGAAGCCATATCACAGCTTGATCTTGTGGTTATAATCACAGAGCATATACCGGTCCATGATTCTGCCCAGATTGTAGAATATGCTAGGAGAAATGACACAATAGTTGTCGGTCCAAACACCCCTGGGATTATATCTCCTGGTGTTGGAAAGCTTGGAATAATGCCCACACATATTTTTGATGCAGGAAACATTGGAATAGTCTCAAGAAGCGGTACATTAACCTATGAAGTGGCTTACCAGATAACCCGCGCGGGAATGGGCCAAAGTACATGTTTAGGGATTGGAGGAGATCCTATTGTTGGACTGGACTTCTCGGATGTACTTAGCATGTTTGAAGAGGATGATGATACTGACGCGGCGGTATTAATTGGAGAAATTGGAGGAAACGCTGAAGAGAGAGTAGCAGAATTTATTGAAAACAACATTTCAAAACCTGTTGTAGCCTACATTGCTGGAACCACAGCTCCTCCAGGAAAGCGAATGGGACATGCAGGAGCTATAATTGAAGGAGAAACAGGGACAGCAGAAAGTAAAATAAATGCTTTCAAAGAAGCTGGTGTAGATGTGGCAAACAGCCCATCTGAGATTGTTGAACTTATTAATAAATCTTTTTAACTATTATTTGCAAAACGAGAAAATTTACCAAATAAATGAAAGTTCATGTGAGAAATATGTTAAAAAAAGAAGAAATTATTGATAAGGTAATAAAAGGTGATATAAAGCTCCATGAAATCGAAAAATACGCTATTAATACCAACGAAGCCGTCGAGATCAGACGTAAATTTATTGAAGGGATATCAAACACGAAAATAGAGCATATCTCCAATTATTCTCTTAATATGAATGATGCAGTGAAAAGGAACATTGAAAATCCTATAGGTGCTATACAGATACCTGTTGGTGTTGCTGGTCCCATAAAAATCAATGGTGATCATGCACAAGGTGATTTCTATATGCCCCTAGCAACATCAGAAGGTGCACTTGTTGCTTCGGTAAACAGGGGATCTGCTGTTATATCCCAATCAGGTGGTGTAACAGTTAAAATAATAGATGATAAAATGACAAGAGCACCTGCTATTAAAGCTGAATCTGTTAATGAGGCTTTTGAGATTAAAAAATGGATTGAAGAAAATTTCAGTAAACTTAAAAAAGCTGCTGAGGTAACCACAAGTCATGGAAGACTCCTAAAGATAGAACCTATACTGGTGGTGGGACGATACCTCTATCCTAGGTTTGTATTCACCACCGGAGACAGTATGGGGATGAATATGGTCACCATAGCCACTGAAGCTGCTTTAAACCTTCTTAAACATGAGACTGGAGCCCATGTTATTGCCTTAAGTGGAAATGTTTGTGTGGACAAGAAACCAGCTGCCTTAAATCTTATAGAAGGAAGAGGGAAAACCTTAGTTGCAGAGATCGTGATTCCACGAAAAGTTATAAAAGATATACTTAAAACCACACCTGAAGCAATTGAAGAAGTCAATTTAGCTAAAAATATGATTGGATCTGCGATTTCTGGTAGTATGGGATTTAATGCACATTATGCAAATATGATCGGCGCAATTTTCCTGGCTACAGGTCAGGATGAAGCCCATATTGTAGAAGGGAGTCTTGGTATAACCACTGCGGAAGATAAAAATGGAGATCTGTACTTCTCAGTCACCCTTCCAGATGTTCCAGTTGCAACAATTGGAGGGGGCACCAGACTTGAGACTGCCAGGGAATGTCTTGAGATTATGGGAGTTTATGGAACTGGAAAGGTTAGAAAGTTTGCAGAAGTCGTTGCAGCGACTGTGCTAGCAGGGGAGCTTTCACTGCTGGGTGCACTTGCAGCTGGACATCTAGCAAGGGCGCATAAGGATTTGGGACGGGGATAATGTTCATTTATTAGCTTGGAAGGGTTTCAAATGACATATGATGTTTTTATAGCCTATGAAACCACTACAGGTAGAGGTGCTGCTAAAAATTTACATAAATCATTGGAAAAAGCTAATTACAATCCCTTTTTTGACCGTGAAAGTCTTTTGGATGATGAAGATTGGGAAGAAAAAATAGATTTAGCAATAGAAGAAGCTCAATTCTTTGTTGTCATTTTTACTGCAGGGACAATTGATTCTACAGAAGTTAGAAGAGAATGTAATAAAGCTCTAGAATTGAATAAAAGTATTATAACTTGTAGATCCTCAGATATTCCCTTATTCGATACTAAAGAATTTCCAATATCAGGAGTTCACCTATCAAAACTCAATCAAATTGAATTTGAAGACAAATATGAGCTTGCCCATAAAGTGAGAATAGGAATAAGGAAAATATTAGAGAAAAGGAAGAAAAAAATAAAAATACAAGAAGATCCCGATGAAATTTTACAAAGAGGAAACCTATTCTCTAATTTTATGCAATTTGACAAAGCGCTTGAAGCCTTCAACAAAGCAATAGAAATAAACCCAAATTACGCTGAAGCATGGAATAATAAAGGACTGTTGCTCAATAATTCCCGCCAATTTGAAAAAGCCGTTGAATCTTACGATAAAGCAATAAAAATAAATCCAAATATCGCAAGCATATGGAGTAATAGGGGTTCTGCTCTAAATAATCTTGGTCGTTTTGATGCTGCACTTCAATCTTATAATAAGGCTATAAAACTTAACCCCAGTTCTGCTATATTATGGTATAACAAAGGAAATTTACTCTTGAATAATAAAAAGAAAGATGAGGCACTCGAATGTTATAACAAGGCAATTGAACTAAGACCAAATTATAAATGGGCATGGTTGAATAAAGGTGTGCTATTTCACAAATCCGATCGCTTTAATGATGCTATTGAATGTTACAATAAAGCAATTGAAATTAACTCTGATTTTGCAGAAGCATGGGCTAACAAAGGCACTGCCCTCATAAAAAAAGAACGTTTTGAAGATGCCATTGATGCTTTTGATAAAGCTCTACTCATAAACCCAAAATTAGGTGGAGCATGGTATTATAAGGGTATTGGTCTAAGAAAAATTAGCAAATGTGAAGAAGCACTTAAAGCATATGAAAAATCAATAATACTTGATCCGAAGGACACAAATAAATGGACTGACAAAAGTGAAGCACTCATAAGACTAGGTCGTCATAAAGAAGCACTTGAAGCATTAAATAAAGCAATTAAACTAAATCCAAAAAATGCTGGAGCATGGTATAACAAAGCATGTTTATATTCACTAAAAAATAATAAAGAGAATGTTATTGAATATTTAGATAAAGCAATAAAACTTGAATCTAAATATAAAGAAATGGCTAAAAAAGATAAAGATTTCAAATATTTTTTGAAGGATGAAGACTTTAAGAAACTTGTAGAATAATTTTTAAATTCAAAATTTTGCTTTTGAGGAGAAACCCAAAAAAATGAACATCCGCGAATTTATCCAAGAATACTTTAAAATGAGTAGATACGTTGCATTAGGTTCTTTAGATGGAATCCTGGCGGTTATGGGAGTGACGCTGGCTGCAAGTGGTGTGGCGAGTGTTGGTGGAGTAAACATTCCCAATTATATTATAGGTCTTACTGGATTAAGCGGGGGCATTGCACTGGCAATGTCAAACGCATTCGGTTCTTTTATAGGTGAACGTGCAGAAGAAGCGCGTACAATCAGAGAACTTGAGAAAAAGATGGTTCTAGAAGAGAGATCCCTTGATGATACCCTAATCCATCAGCAGGCCAAAAAAAGAATCTATATGAGCATGATCACCCATGGATTTTCAAGTTTCGCAGGTTCTTTCGTTCCAGTAGTGCCATTTTTGCTCATTGAAAATAGAACAGATGCTATCTTAACTACAATTTCACTTTGTTTTGTTGCTTTGGTTTTTTTAGGTATATATCTAGGAAAGGTTTCAAGGGAAAGCCTCTTAAAGACAAGCCTGGAAATTGTGGCTATTGGAGTGCTTATAAGTCTTGTAAGTTTTCTAATCGGTGGAGGCCATTAGATTCAAATTAACAAATAATCTGAAATAATTTAAAATATTATTATAAAAAAAATTTTAAAATAAACATCTAAAAATCAAGATTAATATCATAGATCTTCTCTACATTTTCAACATGAATTTTATAGGCATCTTCTTCTGTCAAAATTTCTTTTCTTATAAGTTCAATTGTTCGTCTTGGAACTGTTTTGGGTCCAAGAACAGCTCCAGGCCTGCTTGAATCGTCCAAATAGTCTGTTTCCATTAGAAAATTGTTCCCTTTTTTTAATCCTTCAACAACCACTTTTCTTGTGGCTATAAGTGAAGGAGTAAGACCATAATTCTCATCTTTTTGAACAAATGGTCCTGAAAAATGTTTTATAACTCTATGCTTTTCCATGCCAGCATCATCTGCCATTTTTGCAAATTCTTGAAATTGTTCAGCTTTAGCACTTTCTGTATGGAGCTGTATAGCACAATCTGCATCTGATGCTATCTCCATTGCACCTAAAATGAGCCTGTTGTGTATCTCCAATTCATCGGCAGAAACTTCATAATGTGGTCTTCCAACCTCACCTATTCCAATAGCTTCACCTTCTATAACCATTTCTCCTGCAATACCCATTGCTTCCATCATGATTTTTTCTGCCTCTTTAAGTTCCATACCTTTTTTTATAATTCTTGTAAGTTCTGCTGGATGAGGTCCCACAACTGCAAATGCTTTAATATCTGTATTCTGGTTTATCTCATTAACGTATCTTATAACCATTTCCATAGCAGTCCTTAAATTGCATGAATTTCCAACTGTCCATGTGGGCTTGTTTGGGATTATCATAATATTTCCACCAGCCCTCTGAAACTTTTCTGCTACTGGAACTGGGCCTTCACCATTATATGGATCCACATGTATGTGATTGTCTGTTATGGGAATTTCTTCCATTTTACCCTCTTCTATTAATCTATTATTATCTAATATATTCATACATATGATCATCGAATAATAAATTACATCTTTAAATTAAAATTGATTACCCATTTAATAAAGATTTTTATTCTAAATAATAAAATTTAGAGTTTAATTTAGATATTTAGAAACAGAATATCTTTGATCTAAACTTAAAAAATCTTATTTTTCAATTTATACAAAATTTTTTCGTTTTTTAAACCTGGAGACATATCTTATGATAGTGTCTTTTACAATTTCTTCATTTTTTTTGCTTAAACGAAAAAATTTAAATTAAATGAGTAACAAAAACCATAGTACTGCCATAAAGGGGACTCAATTTGAAACCAGAAAATATGCTAAAATACATAGCATGTATATTCATCTGTCTTTTTATGATGAACATATGCTATGCCGAATCTGATAACAACACTACAAGCAGTTTATCAGTGAATACAAATAACACAAGCACCCAAAACACGATGACATCTGCAAATTCGGCTGATAACTATGCCAAACTGACCACAAATGGTCTAACAAAACTTCCAAAACTTGATTCAGACTATATAGATTCTCAAATCTCAAAATATAGTTCACGAAAAGCATATTACAGTAAGTTGCTTTCCAGCACTTCTAAATTGATTAAAAAAACCAGAAACAAATATAGGCTTAAAAAACTCAGAAACCGATACTATTACTACCAAAGTCAATACAATGCTGCATCCTCCTCTTTAGGATATCATATGAATCTCAGGAATTCAGAATGGTATGTACCTAAAGCAGTGAGAGCTTATCTTAAAAAAACCAGTAACTGCCAGGTTGACAATTCACAGATTGCAAGTCAAGCTTTAATACTATGTGAGCAAGGTACCTATGAGACTGCTGAAAACATCTTTAATTGGGTAAGAGATAACTGCGAATATTCATTCTATTACAACACCAAATACGGAGCTGTGCAAATGCTGAACACAAAAAACGGTAACTGCATAGATCATAGCCATTTAATTGTGGCTTTGGCAAGAACTGCAGGAATTCCAGCAAGATATGCACATGCACAATGCCAATTCAGTACTATGACAGTAGGCCATGTATGGGCAGAGCTTTATATAAAAGGTAAATGGTACACAGCAGATGCCACAAGTTACAGAAATACGTTTGGAACACAAAATAACTGCAAGATACTCTATATGAAAGGTCGTTATTTACAACTACCTTTCTAATTTCTTCTTTTTTTTATTTTTTTCAGTACAATTTTTTACATAATCAAATGCTTTAATTAGAGTTTTTTTACCTAAAAAAATTGTTTATAATTATATTAAATGATAAATTATAATTAAACCTAAAAAACCAAAAATCAATATTTTTACACATAAATTAGTAATTTTTAATAAATTTAAAAGAATAATCTCATATCCCCAAGGATTATAAAAAAACTATAAAAAAAATCATTAATCTCAAATAGCTTTTAGATAAACCTAAAAAGGAAACATAGTTGGATAAAACAAAAAAAAGAGGAATTAATAGTTAAATTATGTCTGTGAATTAGTGTCGTTAACCCCTAAATCAAAGAAAGAAGAATATAACCACTATTTTTAGAATTTTAAATTGAAATTAATTTAAAATCATTTGGAAGAAAAAGATCTATGAATAAAAGCATCCAAATAGGGGGTTGTTAAAAACGTTCTAATAGAAGCAAAATAATTAATAAGACGAATCATGCAGTGAGATTCTAGATCTGTGATTTCGATTCACTCATAGGACCTCTTAAATATAAAAAAGAGCAATAATAACGTCTTTTTCCTGATTTAAATAAAAAGATTTATATATGATCGATTATTTAACAATTATTAGTCTAGTAATAGGTACGAATATTTTGAAAATCCGTGTTTTCAAATGTTTAAAATCACCCTAGAATCACTAGACATGGGGGCGGTAAAATTAAGCGACATTTATTATTTGGAGTATTAATTTTTTTTGTAGCCTTAGTTAGTATAAACAGCGTAAGTGCGGATAACAACACGACAAACCAAACTGAAGCACAATCAGACCAGGTGCAGACTACAAGTGAAGGTGACGATACATTTCAAGATACACTAGTCACTTATACATACCAAGTACCAGTATCATACCAAGTAGGAGCATGGTTACCCTACTATCAACCATACAAAGTGAAAGCCAAAGTACGATATCAGGTCAGATACAGATACAGAGGAAAATGGAGAACTAAATGGAGAACTAAATATGTATACGTCACAAAATATCGATTGAAATATTATTGGGGATACAAAACACTTTACAGATATGATACCCGTTATGGTCAAACCTGGATGTCTGAATATCTTAAAGAAACCAATAACTGCCAGATAAGCGATCCCACTATTCAAGCACTGTCTGTTGAGCTGAGCAAGGACAAAACATCTGTATATGATAAAGCCAATGCTATATTTTCATGGGTAAGAGACAACTGTGACTATTCATTTTATTACAACACCCGGTATGGAGCAGTGGGTATGCTAGCGACAAAAAATGGAAATTGCATTGATCACACACACCTCATCATAGCTTTAGCAAGAGCAGCAAAAATTCCAACAAGATATGCGCATGCAGAATGTGAATTCAGCACTATGACAGTCGGACATATATGGGCAGAGATTTATGTAAATGGGGACTGGTATACAGCTGATGCAACCAGTTACAGGAATAGCTTTGGTACTCAGAACAATTGTGAAATAATATACATGAAAGGTAGATACGCACAATTACCTTTCTAATACCTATTTTTTTATTTTTAATACAAATCTAGAAAAAAAATTTTAATGCATTAATTTTTAAATTATTGATTGTTAAGATAAACGAGGTTCCATAACCTCAAATATCCATGTTCACTTATAGGGATACTTGTATTTATTAAAAAAATATTTTTTAAAAAAAGTTTGAAAAGATGACCAGCTAAATGTTTTTAAATTAAATATTAATCAGTGAAGTTAATCATATGAAGCCACGTTTATGTGGTCTATGGTCACAAGGAACTTCTGGAGTTCTGTTTTTTGTGTTGATTACACCCATTTTATGAAATATAGCCTTTGTATCTACCTTTGTATTTATACATCCGTCCTTTAACAAAGGTACCCCTTGACAGGAAAACTTTGAAAGTTTCATCATCCCATAATTTAGATCATGATAACATGCAACACCCAAAACAGCCTTAAACTGATTTTCTTTGACTATTTTTTTAAGAAATGTTGATCCGGGTATTATAAAGACTTTATAGCCCATATTTTCTGCCTTGTTTTTCAAAGCTCCAATAACGCATCTATTGCAGTTTATACATTGAAGACCTGAGGATCCAAGTTTCGCTTCACATTCTGCATTTCTTAGACAATGCGGCAGTATCAAAATTTTTTCTTTAGGTTCAATTTTTTCAAAGGATTTTTCATTTACTTTATTTCTCACTTCAACACCAATCTGATCAACTATTTTTTCATCTAACCCTAGATTTTCTGAAAATTTTTTAAAAAGCCCATAGAAAACATCTATTGTAAATAATAAAAGTTTTGGAAAGATGAGTCTATCTTGTCTGATCAGAATTTTCCCAAGTATCAAACTCACGAAAAGAAGCAGTAGGAGTGTTATGCCTAAAATAAAAACGATCTGCCCAAATATTTGATAAAACTCATATATTGACATGGTCTTTTATTTTATTTTATGCCCTATATTAAAATATTGGTTTTGGAAATAATAAATATATTAAAATGATGGCTTTCTAGCTATATATGTCCAAATAAATTATATTCCAATTAAAATCATTTAATCAAAAGAAAATAGAATTTTTTTAAACGAAATATAATTAACCTACTCTTTTTTTTCTAATATTCTCTAATGCTTCTTCAGCCGCTTTTTGAACATGTGGATCTTTATCAGATAATGATTTGAGAATATGATCAATGTCATTTGTATTTCCTAGTTCCCCAATAGATTCCAATGCACCACAACGAACTGCCCAGTTTTCATCATTTAAAGCAGGAACGAGATGTTCTATAACATTTTTATCTCCTATTTTCCCAATGGACTGGGTGGCTGAGGCTCTAACAGCCCAACTCTCATCATCCAAAGATTTTATAATATATTTAATTTCTTTTTTACTCCCAATTTGTCCCAAAGCCTCTACAACTCCTTTTCGTATATGTTCATCCCTACTTTTAAGCGCAACAATGAGTCCTTCTAAATCTTTCTCTAACATCATATTTTCCACATCCATACGAGAAAGTTCATTCATTTTTTTCCCACCTCAAAGCCACACTAACTAAATAAATTTCTCCACCTTAAATTTTTTCACAGAACCATTTATTTCAACACCTTCAGGTGAAGCAGTAATCTCAATCCCTGAAAGATCTTGGCAGGCACACAGAATATCCTGCTCTGGATGAGTGCCTGGAGTTATGTCGCAATCTAATCTGATGTGATCCCCTGCAGCTACAACCATCTTAAGTCTCCTAGAAGTAGGATGATTTTCAGGAAGAACAACAATAGGAGAATCAACTTCTCTGAGCAGATATAGCATGCATCTGATTCCTTCTTCTATTTCAGCCCCAGTATCAAATGCAGATACTACAATCAAATCTTCTGGTTCAAGAAACATGATGATTTCATCATTATCAGGCATGCCTATGAATATTTCCTTGTTCTTTGAGGCTTTTGCAATGCCCAATGTACCAGAGTCTCCAATTAAAAATAAGATTTCGTTATGCCCTATTCTAATGCTTCCAAATTTTCGGACTGACATGAAGGACATACTACTCTTTTTCCAATTCCTTTAAACTCGTTCTCGCAATCTAAACATCTGTATCTTTTTGTTTTTAGTTTTTTCAGTTTAATGTCGGCCATTGGACCTCCAACAGTACACATACAATCACCAATTTAGTTATGTTCTTGATGTTATTTATTCTTTTTTATTAGACATTTTGCTGAAACACCTTATTCCCACCTTATGAATCTATTTAAAACATCTTAACAACACATTTATATCATTGAAATGCTATATTATAACAAAAGAATATTTATTCTATTAAATCATGGTGAGACTATTGAAAAATTTTGTTTTTCCATTTTCAGCTATTGTTGGCCAAGGAAATGTTAAAAAATCTTTGATACTAAATGCAATAAATCCAAGTATCGGTGGAGTATTGATTAAAGGCGAAAAAGGTACGGGTAAAACCACTGCTGTAAGAGCCCTTGCTGACCTTCTGCCATGCCTTAAAGTGGTAAAAGGCTGTCCATTCTACTGTGATCCTGATGATTCTGGAACAATGTGTGAGGCCTGTACCTCTGGTGATATCGAGGTTGTGGAGAAAAAGATGAAAGTGGTTGAACTCCCACTAGGATCAACTGAAGATCGAGTAGTTGGTTCCATAAACATTGAAAAAGCCCTTAAAGAAGGTATAAAGTCATTAGAACCAGGTATTCTTGCAGAAGCTAACAGAAATATACTCTATGTTGATGAAATCAATCTTTTAGATGATCATTTAGTGGACGTGCTTTTGGATGCCGCAGCCTATGGAATAAACATTGTGGAACGTGAAGGAATTTCAATGAGCCATCCTTCACGGTTTATATTGGTTGGAACCATGAATCCAGCTGAAGGAGAGCTTAGACCACAGCTTTCTGACAGGATTGGGCTGCACATTATTGTTGAGAGTATAATGGGCATTGAAGATAGGGTAAAGATAATGGAGAGAAGAGAGAAGTTTGAAAATGATCCCGCAAGTTTTAAGGCAGAGTATGAGGACAATCAGGATGAAATATTAAATAAAATCCTGAAGGCAAGGGAAATTCTCCCGTATGTAACAATATCACCGGATATATTGGAGTTAATAGCACGTTTATGTGTCGATGTTGGAGTGGATGGTCACCGAGCAGATATAGCCATCCTAAAAACAGCGAAAACAATTGCTGCTTATGAAAACCGCAGAAAGGTTAACTATGAAGATATAGAAGAAGCCTCAGTGCTTGTATTGGGCCACAGATTGCATAAGAAAGCCTACAACAAAAAAGAGATCAAAGACAAATTGAAAAATGCAATAAACGATATATCAAGGGAGCAAAAAGATGAGAGTTCAGATAAATCAGATATGGATAGAAGAAGAGGGAGAAAAGGAGTAAAACTTAAAACAATAAAACATGATGAAACTACCGTTGAATCTGAGGAAGAAGAAATCGACGTTGAAAAGCTTTTGAAAATGAAAGGTAAAAAGAAAAAAAAGCTTTATGGAAAGCGTGTAGATTCAAAAACCCAAAAAGGGAAGTATATTAAAAGTAGACTCTCAAAGGAGAAGAGCAAAGATATTGCCATAGATGCAACTTTAAGAGCTGCAGCTATAAAATCTGAAGGTAGCATCAAGGTTGAAAGTGAACATTTACGCGAAAAAATAAGAAAACACGGTGCTAGAGCAACCATAGCTCTTGTAGTTGATATAAGCGGCTCTATGTTCGCTGAAAGGAAAGTTAACCGCGTTAAAGGTATTCTAAACCAGATTATTGAGGATATTGATCGTCACAACGACAAAATAAGTGTTATAGGATTTAAGGGTGAGGATGCAGAAATTATAGTCCCTACCACCAAAAGAGCAAAGGCTTTCCAAGAGAAGGTTGATAACATTACTGTTGGAGGGACCACCCCCCTGGCTTCTGGCATGAAAAAAGGTCTCGAAATTCTAAAAAAGGAAAAACAAAGGGACGAATTCATTCCTATGATGGTTATATTGACTGATGGGATGCCAAATGTTGCCATAGACGAAGGACCAATATCAGACACCATAAAGATAGCAGAAAAGCTAAAAGAAAATGAAATTCATACTATAGTTGTGAATTTCGAAAGAACTGTACGATCTGGGCGAAATATGAACATGGAAATTGCACTTTCATCAGCTGGTCGCTTTTACGATGTTGAGGAGCTTAAAAACCCCGCAGCTGCAGTATCAAAGATACTTGACTATGAGAGGTCTAACATCTGAAACCTTTAGAAAAGGTTTCATCCAAAAAGACTTAAAAATAATCATTTAAGCTAATCTTTTAAGACTTTTTAACACTGAGGCATGATAATGGAAAAAATAGAAAAAATTAATATTGGTAAAAATGTCTTCATTTACCCCATGCCAGTGACACTTTTAGGGACCATGGTAGAAGGGAAGGCTAATTTCATGGCATTAGGTTGGGTGACTCGAATAAATGCAAATCCACCCTTGCTGGCTTTGGGGGTTAACAAAGTTCATCAAAGCTGCAGGAATATCGAAGAAAACAGGGCATTCAGCATAAATTTTCCAAACGCCGACATGATCGTAGAGACAGACTATTGTGGACTAGTTTCAGGAGAGGATATTGATAAATCAAATATTTTCGAAGTTTTTTATGGTGAACTGGAAACTGCACCCATGATAACAAGTTGCTCACTCAATCTGGAATGTAAGCTCTTCCATAAATACCAACTTCCGACCAACAAGCTTTTTATAGGGGAAATTGTTGGTGCATATACAGAAGAGAGATACCTAACAGATGGTAAGCCAGACATAAGCAAAATGAACCCGCTCCTTCTGACTATGCCAGATAACAATTACTGGAATGTGGGGGAACCTGTAGGTAAAGCTTGGAATATCGGTAAGAAACTGAAAAGATAAATAAAGATTAAAAAATTTATGGAATATAGTTTAGAATTTTAAATATGAAAATCACTGTTTATCATGCAGAGGAATGCGATCCAAAAAAGTGCACCACCCTTAAACTTGCCAAAAAAGGAAAACTTAAGGTTGTTACAAGTCTAAACAGGTTGCCGAAAGGTGCGATCATCCTGGATCCATTTGCAGAAAAAGCTTTATCTGTTGAGGATAAGGAAACCATATTAAAAAATGGACTGGTTGCCCTTGATTGTTCATGGAAAAAGATCGAAAGATCCCTTTTTATATTTAGAAGTAAAAAACATCATAGATCTCTTCCATTTCTTGTTGCTGCAAACCCAACCAACTATGGAAGACCCTGTATGTTGTCCACTGCAGAGGCTATTGCAGCAAGTTTTTATATAATTGGATTGAAAAATATTGCTGTTGATATAATGTCCCACCTCAAATGGGGACCTCATTTTCTAAAGCTCAATCACGAGTTATTAGAAGCATATTCCCATGCAAAAACTAGCATGGAAGTTGTAAAAATTCAGGATGAATTCATAGGAGGCTAATAATGGCTAGATTTGAAGAAGCTGAAAACAGATTATTCAATGTCAAGATATGCTTAAAATGTAATGCAAGAAATCCACCCACAGCAAAAACGTGCCGGAAGTGTGGATATAAAGGCTTGAGATTCAAGGCAAAAGAGCCGAGAGGTTAAATTTTCATTTTTATACAAATATAGGAATTACCATTTCTGATTTAAATCCAGGGATTATGATGAAAGTTGAAAATTACATTAAAAACGCATTAAAAAGTCGGAAAATACATCTAACTTTATTAGATCCTGAAGAGCAAACTCCTGAAAAAGCTGCAGAGATAGCAAAAGAGGCTGTTTCTGGCGGTAGTGATGGAATAATGCTTGGAGGATCTACAATAGCGTCTGAAGAGTTAGATTCAACTGCAAAAGAGATAAAAAAAAGTGTCAATGTTCCAGTCATCCTGTTTCCTGGAAACACCAACGGAATAAGCAAATATGCTGACGCAATATTCTTTATGAGTCTTCTTAATTCAGCAAATCCATACTGGATAATTGGAGCACAAGCTTTAGGAGCCCCACTTATAAAAAAAATTGGAATCGAAGTTCTATCAATGGGATATCTCCTTATTGAACCTGGAGGAACAGTTGGTTGGGTTGGAGATGCTAAGCTGATACCCCAGAATAAATCAGAAATTGCAGTTGCCTATGCTCTGGCTGCCGAATATCTGGGGATGAAACTTCTATACCTGGAAGCTGGATCTGGAGCTGAAAAACACGTCCCTCAGGAGATGATAGCTAAAGTCAGTAAAATGACCAATATGATCATCATTGTTGGTGGAGGTATAAGGACCAGAGAAGATGCAGCTAGGGTTGCAGAGGCAGGTGCAGATATTATAGTAACAGGCACAATTGTTGAAAACAGTTCTAATATAAAAAATAAAATAGGAGAACTTGTTAAAGGTATAAGATCTGTATAATTTTTGATTTTTGAGATTAATATAAATTTATTTTAATATTCTGTCTTTTTTATTTTATTAATATCAAATTTACAATTAGATAAGGTTATAATGAAATAATACGAATGTAATAATTCATTTTAATTTTCAGAATAAAATCGAAATTCATAAACAAGTAATATTAACATAAAATTATATAGAAATAACTAGGTGAGAAAAATGTGTGAATCAAATGGTTATGATATGATATCCCAGATTATAAAAGAGAAATTAGGTTTAATTAAGTTGCCAGTGGCAATAAAATTTGTCCTAAGGGAAGATGATATTCCTGAGGGGATTGAAAAGATAGATGAGAATATAAGACACTGTGAGATGGTTCAAAGGGCAAGTCAAGGTGAGATCCTTTATGCCACTGTAGAGGAACAGATGTGTAAAGGAGGGGCAGCCGCAATTGGACTTATGGAAGCTCCAGATAAGATAAAAACCGGCGAATTTTACCAAGAGCTTGGAAGATTCTCCAGTATTGGATCTGCTAAACGTACCATGGAAGAAATACCCAAGATTGAGCCAATGATGTACGCTGTAATCTACGCTCCACTGGAGGCAGCTAATTTCGATCCAGATGTAATTGTAATAATCAGTACTCCTGCTCAGGCAATGAAGCTTGCTCAAGCCATGGTTTACACACTTGGAGGTAGAGTGGAAGCTGATTTTTCAGGTATCCAGTCTGTATGTGCTGATGCTGTGGCTGGTCCATTCATACGAAAAAGACCTAACATTACCCTGGGGTGCAGTGGTTCAAGAAAATTTGCAGGGATAAAAGAAGATGAGGTAATAGTGGGGATGAATGGTGAGAATATTGGTTGTGTGGTTAACGCTTTAGAAAGTATGGGGTGATCGTATGGGTGAGACAAAAATATTTGAGATATTGGATGAAGCGAAAGAGCTTTCTGAAAAAATGAAGGACTATAAAGGGGTAGCAGACCAGGAGTTGATGCTGATTTGGATGGATAACACCTTGAAACTGGTAATGAAACTTGGAAAAGCGACAGAAGAACTGGAAGACCGGTTCGAGCTTCTGGAGGATAGTTTGGAGAAATAAAATAATTTAATTTTATTTTTTCAATTTATTAAGATTTTCATTCAATTCTTCAACAAAATCATCCATTTCAGGCCCTAATTCTATGTAGTTTTCCTTAACGGCCTTTATTAATTCTTTAAGAGAAGAAAATGCCGATGCCCTTGCCATTTTAAATTCTTGTCCAGTGGCTGCTACTTCAGTGACTGCTACTATAATTTCTCCAAGATGATAAACGGCTTTTATCGGCGTTATGCCAATCTTTTGCTCAGCCGCGGTTATTCCAACATATTTAAGATAATAAGATCCAATACTATTGGATTTTCAAGTTTTTGTTTGGCAGATGCTACACCAACGTCACGAAGAAAATCAGCTATACACATTGTTTCTGTTAGACCCTTCCTTTTGACAGCTGTTAATCTAATTTTTCCAAGAGACACGGCTGCTTCGGATGTTACTGTTTCAAGTTTTTTTTCGGCGGCCGCTAATCCAGTTCTTCCAATAAAACCAGCTATTTTACACGTGGTTTCTAAAAATTTTTGTGCATTGGCTATCAATCCAATTTTTTCAAAGATGTATACCACTTCTTTAGCAGACTTTTCGTCATTTCTACTTATCGCCACCTGTGCTATGGTGAAAAAATGACCAAAAATATGTTCTGATAATTTTTGTTCTTCTTCTTTTGTTAAATCCCCTTTTTTAACTATAAAATTGGTTTCATTTGAAATTACCATCAATCCCTCTCTTAAAGTCCCATAATCATATTTCATCAATGAAGAGTATATAATATCAATAATGGGCTGAATAGATCATCTCTTTTGTTAATTCCATCTTCTTCAATGTTGCGAGAATTTTATCTTTTGTAATTCTTTCTGCAAGTTTATCTATCACCGTGGAGGGCTTCATTAAGTCCAAAATATTCCAAATATAAGGTATCAAAGCACCAAATGCAAAAATTCCCAATAAAAATGCAATCCAAATGAATATTTCATTATTAGAAGTGGGTGTTCCATCAATTGCAACTATAACATTCAGAACCCACAATCCGTGAATTATGGCAACTATATAGGTTGAAACAAAAATCCAAAGGCTAAAACTTTTTTTAAAAATGTCTATCACTCTTGTGGAGTAAGATGAAGCTGTAAGCTGAACGGCAACCAAACTTAAAGTAATTACAATTGCAATAACCGCGGCTTCGCTTTGAACTAGTGCACTGAGCATGTAACGAGCGCTATCTGCATTAGTGTACATGATTAGAGAAGGGAAAAAAAACATAGAAGATTAAAAATATTGTCAATTGGCAGCATAAAATGCAAAATAAATCTTGAATCCTTTTGATAGATTAGATAAAGAAAGCAATTTAACACCATATAAAATTAAAGTTTAGTATTATAAATTACTTTCTTTTAAGATTTTAAGGTAATCATCGTATCTGTTTATATTTACTAGTTCTAACTCATCAAGGGCTGGAACACCATAAAAAATAACTCCATTCTTTATCATATTTCCTAAAATGGGGTTTAAATTATTCTTACGGTCTATAAGATATTTTCTCAGTAACTCCGAGTGACATGCAAATGGCATTCCCAGTCCCTTGGTTGACTCTAGGTAACCTGATTCTTCTCTTGAGAGAATTGAAACAATATTCCATACATCATCTTCATCAAAAACTTTGTTTATAAGTCTTTTCATAGTTTTAGTTGATACTGAGGGCTGATCAGCAGCAACACACAAGCAAAAATCTGATTTAATATTATTAACGCCATTTAAAAGTGATTCAGATAGTTCTACATCTATCTGAGGATTTTTGATGATTTTTACCCTTTTGTCACCTAAACTCTCTAAAATAGGAACAATCTCATCACTGAAGTGACCAAGAACTATAACACATTCATCAACACCAGTATTTAGAACATTCTCCACTGTTAGAATTATTATAGGTTTTCCATGAATTTCAAATAAAAGTTTATTTTTTACTGGGAGCCCTCTTTCTATTAGATCTTCTTTCATCCTCCTATTTTTTCCTGCTGCTGTTATAATCGCGGCCACCATAAAAAACACTTAAATTAAATTTTTAATTATTAATACTTTTTGTTTTATTTAGTTATACTTAAAATAGAAAAAATCATACTCTCTATGAGGGTCTGAGTTCTACAATTTTTGCATAAATTCTCATTCCTGTACCTCGCCCCTCACTCCACATAATTATCTTTATTGGATAATCACCAGTATTAGTGACAGTTATTCCTGTTGAAGGGCTGTAACCATACATTACTGCATAATACTCCCATGACATACCTTTGGGTAGAGGAAAACCTGCATCTGAGCATGCAGCCCTTAATGCTCTTGCTGGAGGACAGACCCCATGGGTTGCTGCTCCACCTGGAGCCTTTGGATCAGTGGAGCTATCGAATCCAACAGTCTGTTTACCTGAAGAGGTTGCACGGGGTGGTATTATAGTTCCATTCCACGCCCTTACAAATTGCATTGCATTGTATATCCTGGCGGCATCGTTGTATTGTGGATAGGATCCAAGTACATCCCCACCAGATCCTATTACCTTTTCGGTTTTAGAAGAATCATAAACACGCACTGGGGAAGCAGATGGATAATTTATCATGTAATTTTTTACTTCGTCACCAAAGAAGAATTTAATTTTTTCCGGTTCCACTAAATTCCTGCCATCACTAAAAGCACTGATAGCATAATCTAAAGCTATTTTGTCGCCAATATCGGCTTTATTATACCATCTCTTAAGTCTTTTTATACTAAGATACTCATGAGGAACTGTCTCGTTGTTAATCTGGTCATAAGCTACAAATGAAAGTGTCTTATTTTGCTCACGAATCTCTATGCCATCTTTTGTTTTAAAGGCAAAAACATAAGGTGTCTTATAACCCCATATAAAATAAGCAGGAGGAGAAACCATTAATTTTCCCTCTTGCACGGTTAGAATTCCTGGACCAGTAAAACCCTGCGCAGTTCCATTTCGGGATATGCTGCCACTAGTAATTTTTGCTATGGGTGTTTTAACTGTTCCAGTGAAAATGAGATCTATTAAGTCCAAAAATCTTTCATCTTTAATGTAATCCGTGAGATACTCTGGATGGTAAAGAGTGGGAACTTTCCTGATCTTATTTTCATTTACAACATTCACCCCATGCATAATAGTATCTCCCACCTTAAAATCAGTGATCTCTGTCGGGTTCTGAGGTGGATAGTACCCTTCTAATTCCTTTCCAACGGGATACATTACCAAAACTAATATTATAAACGTTGCAAATATTATAATTGCTTTTTTTCTTGATGGAATGTTTAAATCCTCCTGTTCTATGATATTATATCTCTTACGGGTCTAGTGCTTTTATATTAAATTTTATGAATTTTTATTATTTATTGGTAGCTTTTATAAGAATATACAATAAAAATATTGGCTCTTAACTCCCATATATTTTTTTATGTTTTAAAATATTTTGTATTTCCAATATTTTAGTTTGACCATTTCCACCTATCACTATATTTTTATATACTCTACTGCATTTGATCACAAAATCTGTCACGTCACTGACGTCTTTCAGGAGCCTTATCTCTCCTTTGTAGCTTCCGCTTTTTAAAATATTCGATGCTAAATCAGTTGTTTCATCTAAACCTGGAAATAATCCTACAATATCTGGATCTGCCTTTATTACTTCCTTTAGAATATCAAATCTATATAGCTCGTTTTTTCGTGGAGTTCCAATTATTATTACGTCAAATTTTCTCTCACCAAAGACAGCAGCGGCTGCGTCTGCATTATCAGTTTTTCCAATGATAATATTGCTTCCAAAGAGTTTCATCATTGTTGATCTACCCCTAACATCTTCAAAATTTTCCAATGATTCTTTTATATATTTATCAGGGATATTTAAAGCTTTAGCAACTTCTTCGGCTGCAGCGGCATTAAGTAAATTGAATCTACCAAATACTTTCAACTTTTTATTAGTTTCTCCAAAAAGAATGGCTTTATCTGCACAATATGCGATCTCTGACAGAAATACATCATTTTTATTTAAAATAGCAGTTTTACTTTCTAAAAATCTGCATAACGATTTTTGGTAGTTTTTAAGGGAGTGGTGAACGTTTAAATGATCCCTGCCAATATTGGTTACAACTACAATATCAAAATCAAAGGTATAATCACAAAAATCTAAGGTCATATCACAAACTTCCACTATCAGAATATTGAAATTATTCTTGGAGGCTTCAAGTATCAGTTTTGTGTATCCATCAAATCCTCCACCTGCATTTCCACCTACGAGGACATTTAATCCTGCCATTTCAAGAATATCCTTTATCATAAGGCAGGTGGTGGTTTTACCATTTGTTCCAGTCACACCAACAGTAAAAATGGATTTATAACCCTCTAAAACATCAGATAGAATTTTATTCTTTTTTCTTAATCTTCTGCCTAATTCAGTGTTCCATAAAGCTGGGCTTAAAACAACGGCGTCTGCTGAATATATTTTATCTAAATCGTGATGACCTAAATCAAGATCTATATTATCAAAGGATGAATCTACTTCTATATTTTCATCCATGTCAGAGGCGTAAACATCAAATCCATAGTCTAGAAGAGATTTTACTGCATTTTTGCCTTCTACTCCTAATCCAACTACTGCGATTTTCATTGTATCTACCATTGTCACCAGTAATATAAGAACGTTTTTTTTTTATCACATTTCATCAATTAACTTTTTATTAATTATAATACTAGTAATTAATAGTCAAAAAATTAATTTAGATTCAGATGTAAAAACATAATATAAAAAAGGTTATTTGGTGAATAGATGCTTGATTCTCTTTATGAAAAAGCTTTGAGAAAGAAAAATAAGATAAATGAAAGAATAGTTAACAATTTAGAAAATATTCCACTTAATTTCTCTAAATGTTGGATAGAATCTAACTTAAATGAAAGTAAGTTAGATATCACTATTGGAGGTGGAGATGGAAGCATTAATAAAAAGAATTTTTTAAGTTTTATTTTCTATGCCATTGATGCTGAATGTCTGATACACAACAGTTTAGGGCTTCAAAAGGTTGAGAGTTCTGATATTGATATCATCTCATATCATAAATATGTTAGAGACAGATTAAGAAACTACATGGGCATCTTCGAAATCAAAAACGCTTTAAAAGCGTTTGATCAATTTGATTTAGATTTATTTTTATTTGATGGATCAATTTTAGGAAACCTTATAAGACCATTCCCACTAGAAACTGAACTTCAAAATGAAATTAAGGAAGAGATCAAAATTAAATACTTTCCAAAGCTTGAAAAAGAATTGGAAGTCGAAGAGGTTGAAATAGTATCCTTAAAGATGTTTGATTCAATTGAAAAAGATTTTAAAGATTATAAAACCGAATCAATGATTTATCTAGAAAACTTGGAAAATCTTTTAGCAATCAGCAAACTATTGAGACAAGAAAGAAAGATAGTAGCAATATCTAAAACATCCACAAGAAACGATTATTTTGACTCCAATATTCCAGATATGGCCATTTTTGAAAGATTTAATAAGAAAGAGGGCTATTCAAAGCCCCTATATCTCGATATTTCTAAAGAAGTAAAAAGAGATTTTCCTATACTAAATGTATTTTTCAGAAAGTTAAATTTTACCATATTTTACACACGCTTAGAAGACTACAAAAACATTTTAAAAATTGAGTTACCCTATAAAGCAAATGAAGAAGATATAAGAAATATTATAGAAATTTTGAAGGGTAATAGTACAGAGGGCTATCCTTATCTACTTAAAAAAGCCCATAACGATGTGGTGATCCGAAAAATTGATTTGGATA
>Ga0194110_10001324_pt1 | contig 31633 bp, 38 predicted proteins | sample TA2Kig1200mmetaG_FD_146192 | JGI IMG/M metagenome (GOLD analysis project Ga0194110, IMG submission 146192) | Freshwater microbial communities from Lake Tanganyika, Tanzania - TA2015032 Kigoma Deep Cast 1200m | ecosystem: Environmental > Aquatic > Freshwater > Lake | place: Tanzania: Lake...
TGCGATGGCGTTAGGGACTTCGTCGCGCAGGTGGATCAGGCAGGCGGCGCGGATCAGGTCGGCGGCGATTTCTTTTTCGTATAAGTTGGTGATCTGATCCACCGGGTAGTAGGGCGGCCCTGGGGGAAGGTTGGCGATCAGCGTTTGCAATAGCTCGCCCAGTTGGTCGGCGCGCACGGCGGATATTCTGATGGGGATCGCCTCGGGCAGCAGTTCTTCATAAATCGCCGCTCTTCGGGCCACATCCCCCGCCTCCACACGGTCGAGCTTGTTCAGGGCCAGGATCACCTTCGGGCGCGGGTCGAGATCGTCAAGCAATTCGACCAGGAGGTGGTCTTCTTCATGAGGGGGTGTCTCGGTCAAATCCACCAGAAAGAGGATCAGGTCGGTTTCTTCGAGCGCGTGCGCGGCCTCGTCATTCATGAACTCGCCTAATTTGTGGCGCGGGTTGTGCAACCCCGGCGTATCAATGAAGACGATTTGAGCTTCGTCCAGGGTGAGGATGCCGAGTTGCTGCTGGCGGGTGGTTTGGGGTTTGGGGGAGACGGCGGCGATCTTCTGTCCGATGAGGCTGTTGATGAGCGTTGATTTGCCCACATTGGGCCGGCCCATAACCGCCACGAAGCCGGAGCGAAAATCCTGATCTGGGTTTATTGTCATGAGATGATCCTGACCCGGACGAGCTGGAACCAATAAGATATGGACTAATTATACCCTCCGAGTGGAAAAGGCGAATTGCGCGCGCAAGACATATCAGGAGATAACCCCCCTTTTTTCGGGAATCCTTCTGACAACATTTTCGCGCGCGCAAGGCAAATTTCTGCTTGACCATATAAGTGGATATCAGTATAATAATGCCTCTTGGCCTAGATATTCATGAAGTGTTCCCTGGCCGTTGTGAAATCAATTTGGGGACTACGTTGCCCTGGCTAGAGAGTTGCAGTCAGGGCATTCTTCCGCGTAGTCTGGATTTGTTTAAGATGTTGTTTCGCCAAAGGTTGACGCAGGAGTAATTGTTTTATGGCACAGCTTCCACCATCCAAATCTTACGCTCGAATCGACGTTCGTTTCGGTTTGCCGGATTTGATCGAAGTGCAGTTGCAATCTTTCGAACGTTTGAAGAGCGACAGACTGGCTGACCTTTTTCACGAGATTTCCCCTATCGAGTCTTATAGCGGCGATATGCGCTTGTATTTCCCAAGCCAGACGCCCGAGGCTGAGGAGTTCGGATTAACGTATTGGTTCGAGGAGCCGAAATTCAACGTGGATGAGTGCGTCGAGCGCGACTTGACATACGCCTGCCCGCTGTATGTGTCGGTTTTATTAGCCGGGCCTGCCATTCCTGAGCCGATCAAGCAGGATATCTTCCTGGGCGATTTCCCGGAGATGACCGAAAAAGGCACGTTCATTATCAATGGCACGGAGCGCGTCGTGGTCACTCAGTTGATTCGCTCTCCAGGCGTCTACTTCGAGGCAGAAGTGGATCGTGCGACTGGCCGCAGGCTGGCAAACTCGAAAATGATCCCCGATCGCGGCGCCTGGATGGAGTTCGGCACTCGGAAGAGCGATTATCTGACGCTCAAATTCAACCGCCGCCGAACCATCCCCATCACGATTTTCTTGCGGGCTTTGGCCGCTGTGGATGATGGCTTGAAGGACAATGCCATTGTCCATGGCACCGATGAAGAAATCCTCAACCTCTTCGCGGATATTGATAATAACCCGGATCGCATGTATATTCCTGCCACCCTGGCCCAGGAGCCGAAATGGGATACGCGTGATGGCATAACGGTTGCCGAGGCTGCCCTTCTGGAATTCTTTCGCCGTATGCGCCCAGGCGACCCGGCCACCCTGGAGAATGCCCGTGAATTTCTGGAGGAGCAGCTCTTTCAGCAACGCCGCTACGACTTGAAGCGGGTTGGCCGGTACAAGCTCAATCAAAAACTCGATCTGCACGACATCGTGCCGATTGATCACTGTACGATCACCAAGTGGGATATCGTCCGTTTGGTGCGTTATATGATTGCCATCAATAACGAGACGGAACACCCGGATGATATAGATCACCTGGGCAACCGCCGCACCAAGACGGTGGGTGAGTTGATTCAGAATAAACTGCGCATAGGCCTGCGCCGTATGGAGCGCGTGGTCAAGGAGCGCATGTCCATCCGCGATACGGATAATCTCTCCCCGATCAGCCTGGTCAACGTTCGCCCGGTGGTGGCCGCGTTACGCGAATTCTTCGGCTCCAGCCAGTTATCACAATTCATGGATCAAACCAACCCGCTGGCCGAGTTGCGCCATAAGCGCACGTTGTCGGCGTTAGGCCCGGGCGGTCTGCGGCGCGAGCGCGCCGGTTTCGATGTGCGTGACGTGCACCAATCTCACTATGGGCGCATCTGCCCCATCGAGACACCCGAAGGCCCCAATATCGGTTTGATCGGGCGGTTTGCCTCCTTCGCCAAAGTCAACGAATATGGTTTCATCGAGACTCCCTATCGGCATGTGTTGAAGGCGCTTCCGCCGGATAGCCCCCTGATGGTGAATCGCTCGTTGCGAGAAGATGTGACTGATCCAAAATCCGGCAAAGTGATTGCAGCCAAAGGAACCCGCATTGATGAAAAGCTGGCGAAACAAATAGCCAAATTGAATGTGAGCGAAATCCCGGTGGTGCCTTTCGTTACCGAGGATTACGTTTACCTCTCTGCCGATACAGAAGACAAATTCGTGATCGCCCAGGCTAACTCGCCGCTCAACGAGTACGGAGAATTCATCCGTGGACGAGCTTCCTCCCGGCACCGGACGACTTTCATCTTTTCGCCAGCCGAGAATATAGACTATATGGACGTGGCGCCGCAACAGATTGTCGGCATCAGCGCCGCCTTGATTCCCTTCCTGGAGCATGATGACGCCAACCGCGCCTTGATGGGTTCCAATATGCAAGCCCAGGCAGTGCCTCTGCTGCGCCCTGAAGTTCCCCTCGTCTCTACAGGCATGGAATACGCTGCCGCGGTAGACTCTGGTCAGGTGGTTATCGCTCAGGATGACGGCGAGGTCGTTTCAGTGACGGGTGGACGCATTGTCATCCGCCATAAAGATGGCGAGCGAGTATATCCGCTGCGTAAATACCAGCGGTCGAATCAGAGCACCTGTGTTGACCAACGTCCTTCGGTGACGAAAGGGCAGGTTGTCAGGAAAGGCGATGTGATCGCCGATTCTTCCTCCACGGTAGATGGAAACCTGGCTTTGGGCCAGAACGCTCTGATCGCCTTCCTTTCCTGGGAAGGGGCCAACTATGAGGATGCCATCGTCATCTCGGAGCGGCTCGTTCAGGAAGACCGCTTTACATCTGTGCATGTCGAAAAATACGAAATCGAGGCTCGCGATACCCGGCTGGGACCCGAAGAGATCACACGCGATATCCCAAACGTTGGCGAGACGGCTATCAAAGATCTCGATGAAGATGGCATTATCCGCATCGGCGCCGAGGTTGGTCCGAACGATATCCTGGTGGGCAAGATTTCTCCGAAGGGTGAAAAAGAACTCACCCCTGAAGAGCGATTGCTACGGGCTATTTTCGGCGAAAAATCTCGCGATGTGAAAGACACCTCGCTGCGAATGCCTCACGGCGCGCGCGGCAAGGTCGTTGATGTAAAGATCTTCTCCCGGGATGATGGGGTAGAGCTTTCCTCTGGCGTCGAGACGATGGTGCGCGTCTCGGTGGCGCAGCGCCGTAAACTCTCGTCGGGGGATAAGCTGGCCGGCAGGCATGGGAACAAAGGCGTCGTCTCTGTGATCGTTCCCGAGGAGGATATGCCATTCCTCGAGGATGGTACACCCGTGGACATCATCCTGAATCCCACCGGGGTCCCTGGTCGTATGAATGTGGGTCAGGTGTTGGAAGTCCATTTGGGTTGGGCGACGCGTGGCTTAGGCTTCCGCGCCATCACGCCAGTATTCGATGGCGCTCGAGAAACCGAAATCGAGGCCGAGTTAGCTCGTGTGTGGATGATAGATCGGGCCTGGAAAGAAGTTGCTGATCGGGCCTGGAAATGGCTGGAAGAAGGATATGATCCCGCAGGGATCGAGGATGAACACTATATCCGCCGCATCTACATGGAGGCCTGGCTTGGAGACCTGGGATACGACGTCTATCAGCTGATCGCAGATGTAGATTATGCCCGCCGGGCTGTACTGCGAGAATGGTTGAAGGAGAATGGATTCGATCCTGATCTCGTCCTGGCCTTCGAAGATATGAAAATCCCCGTGGAAGAACGCGATGCTCAGGACGAGCGCGCTGTGAATGCCTGCTTGCGTTTGTGGCTGAAGGATCAAGAGGTGGATGACGAAAGGGTGGCGGATGAAGATCTGCGCGCCAAAGCCGAAGAGATCATGCTCCAGAAAAACATTCCGTCGCCTATCCTGGGCAAGCAAATCTTACGAGATGGGAAGACCGGTGAACCCTTCGACCGGCCTGTCACGGTAGGCGTGATGTCGATTCTCAAGTTACATCACCTGGTCGAAGACAAGGTGCACGCTCGCTCGACCGGCCCCTACAGCCTGGTTTCCCAGCAGCCGTTGGGCGGCAAGGCGCAGTTCGGCGGTCAGCGTTTCGGCGAGATGGAAGTATGGGCGCTGGAGGCTTATGGCGCAGCCTACACCCTTCAAGAAATGCTCACCATCAAATCCGATGATGTGGTCGGGCGTGTGAAAGCCTATGAAGCCATCGTCAAAGGCGAATCCATGGAGGATCCCAGCATCCCGGCCTCCTTCCAGGTGTTGGTCAAGGAGCTTCAGAGCCTTGGCCTGGAAGTCGAAGCTGTCACCGAAGGGGGCAAGGTGGTTCGTTTCGGCAAAGAGGACACCCGTAAGAAGCGTCCCAAGATGACCACAGGCTTACTAGAATTGGGGCAAGACTATTGACGTTGATATTTCAGCGTGGTAAAATCACTGGTTGTTGTCCCAAAAGGGAAGGGTAGGCAAATACCCCCTATCCGTTTAACAGGACGAAACGTGAATGAACGCGAGGCCATCAATGCACGAGCGATGGCCTCCGTTGTTGAAAAGAAGTAATGTAGTTATAGTAACAACCCGATTTTTTTTGGAGGCGAACGTGCCCACGATTAATCAACTGGTTCGAAATGGTCGCAAAGATAAATCTACCAAGAGCAAAGCTCCTGCGTTGCAATACGCGTTTAACTCGGATAAACAGCGCCGCATCCGACAGCCGAAGGGCGCCCCTCAAAAACGAGGCGTATGCACAATCGTTCGCACAATGACGCCCAAGAAGCCGAATTCCGCGCTGCGTAAGATCGCGCGTGTGCGCCTCACCAACATGATCGAGGTGACGGCCTATATCCCTGGCGAGGGTCATAACCTGCAGGAGCACTCGATCGTTTTGGTTCGTGGTGGTCGTGTGAAAGACCTGCCCGGTGTGCGCTATCATGTCGTCCGAGGCAGCCTCGACTCCACAGGCGTTGATGATCGAAAGCAGGGCCGTTCTAAGTACGGAACGAAGAAACGATAGCATCCAACAAAAGGAATCGCCGGAATAGATATTCCCCGGCGATTCTCGATGAGGATCGATTGCAAAACGGAGAAGTTGAATGCGACGAAATAAACCGCCAAAAAGCGCGATTGAACCGGATGTGCGCTACCAAAGTGTGAACGTGCAAGCCTTCATCAATTGCGTTATGAAGAATGGCAAGAAGAGCGTGGCTACTCGGTTGGTCTACGATGCATTGGGTCTTGTACAAGAGCGTAGCGGCCAGAATGCGTTGGAGATGTTCGATAAAGCGATCGAGAATGCTTCGCCGATTATGGAAGTCAAGCCGCGCCGTATTGGCGGCGCCACGTACCAGGTGCCGATGGAGGTGCCTCCGGATCGTCAATTTGCGCTGGCAACGCGCTGGATTCTGACCGGCGCGCGCACCCGCGCAGGGAAGGCTTTCCCCGAGCTTCTGGCCGAGGAGTTACTGGACGCGGCCAACAATACAGGCTCGGCGGTCCGAAAACGTGAAGAGTCACACCGAATGGCAAAAGCCAACCGGGCTTTCTCGCATTACCGGGTATAAGTTTTATTGTTTGTAGGTACGAATGTCACGACAGTATCCTCTGGAGCGGTATCGAAATATCGGCGTCATTGCCCATATCGATGCCGGAAAAACTACCACGACCGAGCGAATCCTGTACTACACAGGCAAAACGCACCGTCTTGGTTCCGTTGATGATGGCACCACCGTCACCGACTGGATGGACCAGGAACGCGAGCGTGGTATTACGATTGTTTCCGCGGCGGTGTCGGCTGACTGGAAAGATCATCTGATCAACCTCATTGACACCCCAGGCCACATTGATTTCACCGCGGAAGTGCAGCGCTCCTTGAGGGTGCTGGATGGTGGGGTAGTGGTTTTCGATGCTGTTCAAGGCGTCGAACCGCAGAGTGAAACTGTCTGGCGTCAGGCCGACCTTTATGGCGTCCCGCGGGTTTGTTTCGTCAACAAGATGGATCGAGTGGGAGCGTCTTTCGAGCGCACTGTCAAGATGATTCGGGAACGTCTGGGCGCCAACCCGGTTGCTGTGCAACTGCCCATTGGCGTGGAATCGGAGTTCAAGGGCGTTGTTGACCTGCTCACAGAAGAATCCATCATCTGGAAAGATAATCTGGGAATGGGGCCGGTTGTCGGCGATATACCTGTAGATCTCCTGGCCCAGGCCGAAGCAATGCGCGAACACATGATCGAGCAAATTGCCGAAACCGATGATGAACTTACCCTCAAATATCTCGAAGGGGAGACGATCAACGTCGAAGAGTTGAAAGCAGCCTTGCGGCGGGCGGTTATTGCTGGCGAACTTACGCCGGTTTTCTGTGGAACATCGCTGCGCAATAAAGGCGTCCAACCTGTCCTGGATGCAGTGGTAGATTACTTGCCCTCGCCGCTCGATATCCCGCCGGTGCGAGGATACCGTCCGAATAGCGATGAGGAACTCGTGCGACCGGCTGAGGATACTGCCCCTTTGAGCGCCCTGGTCTTTAAAATCGTCACCGATCCCTATGTCGGGCGTTTGGCTTATTTGCGCATATATTCTGGCCGCCTGACCAAAGGCGCTACGACGTATAACTCGGTAAAGCAGAAGAAAGAGCGTATTGGCCGGCTTATCCGGATGTACGCCGATCGTCGCGAAGATATTGATGACGCCTCGGCTGGCGACATTGTCGCCGTTCTAGGGCCTAAATTTTCCTTCACTGGGGATACGCTGTGCGATGCGGCCAGCCAGATTATTTTGGAAAACATCACCTTCCCGGAACCGGTGATTTCGGTGGCGATCGAACCCAAAACCATGGCCGACCAGGACAAGATGTCCGAGGCTTTGCACAAACTATCCGAGGAGGACCCGACTTTCCAGGTTCGAGTTGATTCTGAAACCGGGCAGACCCTCATCTCGGGGATGGGCGAACTCCATCTGGAAGTTTTGGTGGATCGCCTGCTCCGAGAGTTCGGCGTGCATGCCCGGGTGGGCAACCCTCGAGTTGCTTACCGCGAGTCCATCACCAGGGCTGTCGAGGATATCGAATATCGCCACTCGAAGCAGACTGGCGGCCGTGGGCAATTTGCTCATGTGGTATTAGCTATCGAGCCGAATGAGCCTGGCGTCGGTGTGACCTTCGAAAATGAAATCGTTGGCGGCGCGATCCCCAAGGAATTCATCCCCGCGGTCGAAAAAGGTGTGCGTGAGACGGCAGAAGCAGGGGTTCTTGCAGGATATCCGGTGACGGATGTGCATGTCCGCCTGTATGATGGTTCATTCCATGAAGTTGATTCGAATGAGATTTCCTTCAAACTGGCAGGATCGATGGCATTCCGAGAGGGCGTTCAACGAGCCAAGCCCATTTTGCAAGAGCCGATGATGAAAGTAGAAGTTGTTACCCCGGATGAATTTCTGGGTGAGATCATCGGACAGATGAATTCACGGCGCGGTGAAGTGCTGGGCATGGAAGCGCGGCCGGGAAGCACGCAAGCTGTCCGAGCGATGATACCTTTGGCTGAGATGTTCGGCTACGCAACCCGATTGCGTTCGGCAACCCAGGGCCGGGGTGTGTTCACGATGGAATTCGATCATTACGCTAAAATTTCCGATGGTTTAGCCGAAAAGATCATCCGAGGTGAAATCTAGTTATCATTCGAATTCATTGTTCGTATCAATCAGTACACAGGAGAGCACGTATGGCAAAGGAAACATTTGTACGCGACAAACCGCACTTGAACGTAGGCACCATGGGGCACATAGACCATGGGAAGACGACGTTGACGGCGGCGATCACGAAATATTGCTCCTTTTTAGGGAAAGCCGACTTTCGGGCGTTCGACACGATAGACAATGCGCCGGAGGAGAAGGAGCGCGGGATCACGATCAACATAGCGCACGTGGAGTACGAGACGGAGAAGCGGCACTATGCGCACGTAGACATGCCTGGGCATCGCGACTACATCAAGAACATGATCACAGGGGCGGCGCAGGTAGATGGGGCGATTCTGGTGGTGGCGGCGCCGGATGGGGCGATGCCGCAGACGAGGGAGCATGTGTTGTTGGCGCGTCAGGTAGAAGTGCCGAGCATCGTGGTGTACCTGAACAAGGTAGACATGATGGACGATCCGGAGCTATTGGAGTTGGTGGAGTTGGAGTTGCGCGAGCTGCTGGAGGAGTACGGCTTTCCTGGGGAGGAGACGCCGATCGTGAAGGGCAGTGCGCTGGCAGCGTTGGAGAGTGGGAGCACGGATCCGAATGCGCCGGAGTACGAGAGCATCAAAGAGTTGCTGCGGGTAGTGGATGAGTACATCCCTGAGCCGGTGCGCGAGTTGGAGAAGCCGTTCATGATGCCTGTTGAGGACGTATTCTCGATCAAGGGGCGCGGGACGGTGGTGACCGGGCGGATCGAGCGTGGGGTGGTGAAGGTGGGTGAGCCTGCGGAGATCGTGGGCTTGAGGGAGAAGAGCGGGAGCACGGTGATCACGGGAGTGGAGATGTTCCACAAGTTGTTGGAGCAGGGTCAGGCTGGAGACAACGTAGGGTTGTTGTTGCGAGGGATTGATCGGGACGAGGTGGAGCGAGGCATGGTGATCGCCAAGCCTGGCAGCATCACGCCGCACACCAAGTTCAATGCCCAGGTGTATGTGTTGAAAGCCGATGAAGGAGGCCGTCACAAGCCGTTCTTCCCCGGGTATCGTCCGCAGTTCTACATCAAGACGATTGATGTGACAGGCTCGATTGCGCTGCCGGAAGGCGTGGAGATGGTCATGCCTGGAGATGATGTGAACATGGAAGTAGAGTTGATCGTGCCGATAGCCCTGGAGCAGGGACAGAACTTCGCCATCCGCGAAGGCGGCCTGACCGTGGGCGCCGGCGTCGTCACGAAGATTATTGCGTAGGAAATATGGCTGACCAGAAGATACGTATACGCTTGAAAGCATACGACCATCGTGTATTGGACCAATCTGCCAAGCGCATTGTAGATACGGCTGAGCGGACTGGCGCACGTGTAGTAGGGCCTGTGCCTTTGCCAACGAAAATCGAACGCTTTGCCGTTCGTCGCTCGACATTCATTGATAAAGACTCGCACGAACATTTCGAGATTCGTACTCATAATCGAGTCATTGATGTCGTGGAGCCAGACTCGAAGACTATTGATATGCTTATGCGGTTGAATTTGCCCGCTGGCGTAGATATAGAGATAAAGATTTGATCGGTGAAACGTGATGAGGAAAACGTAATCTGCGCATCACGCATCACGTTTCACGTTCTACAAACAACCAAGGCAGCGTAAGAGTCGCTCCAGGCGCAAACCAACTAAGCGTCATTTGCGCTGGAATGTCTGACTGCGTTGTTCTGGGATGATGCAGCTAAGCCCAAGCTGACAGTCCCTGCAAGAGAAACTAATCATTGTGTAGGAGAAAACCGAAATGTTGAAAGGGCTTATTGGAAAGAAAATTGGCATGACCCAGATTTTCGATGATGTCGGTGCGTCTATTCCGATTACATTAATCGAAGCTGGGCCTTGCTATGTTACCCAGGTGCGCAATGTGGAGCGTGATGGCTATACTGCCGTGCAACTGGGTTTTGGCGAATCCAAACCTCGGCGTTTGACAGGTGGTCAATTGGGTCATCTGAAACGCAATGACTTACCGCCTCTTCGACACCTGAGTGAATTTCAGGTAAAGACAGTTGATGTCAACGAAGGGGATAAGGTAACGGTAGAGGTGTTTTCAGTCGGCGATCACGTTGATGTGGTCGGTCGCAGCAAGGGTCGCGGCTTTGCGGGAGCTGTGAAGCGCCACAGCTTTCGCGGCGGCCCAAAGACACACGGCCAATCCGATCGCCATCGTGCTGTTGGTTCCATTGCCGCCACTTCTGGCACCGCGCGCGTTTTTCCTGGTAAGCGCATGCCTGGACATATGGGCAATAACCGCGTTACCTCACAGAACCTGAAAGTTGTCTTGGTGGATGCCGAGCGAAATCTCATTGGCGTTCGCGGATCGGTGCCTGGCCCAAAAGACAGCCTGGTAACGATCAAAGAAGCGCGTAAGCAGTAGAGGCTGGAGCGAGACAATCATGGAAGTAAATGTATTGAACATGAATGGCAGAAAGGTTTCCACGGTGAATTTGCCTGTGGAAATCTTCGAGGCCTCGATCAATGTTGATTTGATGCACCAGGCTTATGTCCGTCAGATGGCGAACGCCCGCCTGGGGACGCATAAAACCAAAACTCGAGGTGAAGTTTCGGGCGGCGGGAAGAAGCCCTGGCGTCAGAAAGGCACTGGCCGCGCCCGCCAGGGATCTAGCAGATCTCCTGTTTGGGTTGGCGGCGGCAAAGCCCATACTCCCAGACCTCGGAACTATGAAGTCAAAATGCCCCGCAAGATGCGCCTGGCCGCATTACGTTCAGCGCTATCTGCTAAAGCGGCTGATAACGAAATTGTCGTGGTTGATGAGCTGACGTTGAAAGAGCCAAAAACGAAATTGATGGCCAAAGCTCTAGGTAAACTCGCCGGAGCTGGCAGCGCGCTGATCGTTATCCCCGAGAAAAACGAAGCGACTGAAATGATCGTGTTATCAGCTCGTAATCTGCCCAATGCCAAAACCTTATTGGTGAATTACCTCAACATTCGGGATTTAATGAGCTACGACAAACTCATCCTACCTGTTCAGGCGTTGGATGTGCTAGCGGAGCATTTGGGATAGGTGAGAGGCAGCAATGGCTATTAATATCTACAACATCTTGAAGCGGCCCCTGTGGACCGAGAAATCGAGCCACCAATACAAGAAATTGCATCATTACGCCTTCGAAGTGGATAAGGCCGCAACGAAGACGATGATCAAGGATGCAGTCGAGACGTTGTTCGACGTGAGAGTGCTGCGGGTGAATGTCATGGTTCTACCTGCCAAGCGCAGTCGTCGCGCTCTCAGCCGCCGTCTCCTGACGCGTAAAAGCGCTTATAAGAAGGCGGTCGTCACCTTGCATCCTGAAGATACCATAGATGCCTTCGAAGGAGTACGGTAATCATGGCAGTCAAGAAGTATAAGCCGACCACCCCAGGCATGAGGGGCAGGACGGGATACACATTCGAGGAAATCACCAAGCATGAGCCTGAACGCTCTTTGGTGGTGAAACAAAACCAACGCGGCGGCCGTAATGCCCAGGGACGTATTACCGTTCGGCATCGCGGCGGCGGTCATAAACGGAAAATCAGAATCATCGATTTCAAGCGCGATAAACGTGGCATCCCTGCTCATGTTGTTGCGATCGAATATGATCCCAACCGCACAGCCCGTCTGGCGTTGTTGAACTATGCCGATGGCGAGAAGCGCTATATCGTTGCTCCGGTCGGATTGCAGGTTGGCGATACTGTGCATACGGGTCCCGATGTTGATGTTCATCCGGGCAATAGCATGCCCATCAGCCACATTCCCACCGGCACGATGGTTCATAATATCGAGTTGCAGCCTGGACGGGGCGGTCAGTTAGTGCGCTCCGCGGGAACGGCGGCGCAATTGCTGGCAAAAGAGGGCAGCTATGCACATGTGCGTCTGCCCTCGGGTGAAATCCGTTTGGTTCACCGCGACTGTTATGCGACGATTGGTCAAGTAGGCAATTTGGATCACGGAAGCATAAAACTGGGTAAAGCCGGGCGCAAACGCCATAGAGGTATCCGTCCCACCGTGCGCGGTACAGCCATGAACCCCAATGACCACCCTCATGGAGGCGGCGAAGGCCGTTCTCCGGTTGGGATGCCCAGCCCGAAAAGCCCTTGGGGTCAGAAGACCCTCGGTAAGCGAACCCGCAAAAACAAGCAGACGGACAAATATATCCTTCGTCGCCGAGGAAAGAAGCGACGTTAGTCGTCAGATGGTCATGTGGTCGGTTTGTCTGATAGTCCAATCGAAAGCTGATTGCCAGACTACCGGACAACGAGACTACCAGACTAGGAGACTAAAGTTATGTCACGATCACTTAAAAAAGGGCCTTTCGTTAGCCCGAAACTGTTGAAAAAAGTCGAAGCCATGAACGAAAGTGGCGATAAGAAAGTTATCCGCACCTGGAGCAGGGCAAGCGTGATCTTCCCTCAGATGGTTGGTCATACCATTGCCGTGCATGATGGCCGCCGACATATTCCTATCTACATCACTGAGAATATGGTTGGTCATCGCCTGGGCGAATTTGCTCACACCCGAACGTACCGCGGGCATGTTGTCGAGAAAAAGCGGAAGTGAGGTGAATTATGACGCAAGATATTCGTGCTCATCTAAGCGATCTTCAGGCTTCTCCGCAGAAAGTGCGTTTGGTGGTTGATCTTGTGCGTGGAAAAGAGGCGCTCGAAGCATTGGACATATTGAAGTTCATGCCGAATAAAGCTGCTCAGCCTGTGTCGAAGCTGATTGCCTCAGCGATGGCAAATGGCGAAGAAAACTTTGGCATCAGCAGGAACGATATGTATGTCCATAGCATCTTCGCAGATCAAGGCCGGACGCGCAAATGGCGCAAATTTGGCGCCCGAGGTCGTTTCAAACCGTGGCTGCGTCGCTCATCACATGTAACAGTCATCCTCCGTGAGCGAGAAGAAGAATAGAGTAGACGCCAGGAGAGAATATGGGTCGCAAAGTTAATCCAATAGGTTTTCGTTTAGGAATCAACCGTGTCTGGGACGCGCGTTGGTACGCCGAAGGCGATAGTTATGTCGAGCAGTTACATCAAGATATCGCAATCCGTGAGATGATCTTTGGCGCAAATGATAAAGCAGGCGTAGCCCACGTTGACATCGAACGCTATCCAGGCAAGGTGAGAGTAGTTGTTCATACGGCTAAGCCCGGCGTTTTCATCGGGCGCAAAGGCGCTAATGTGAAACAAGCCCGCACTGACCTGGAAGCGATGGTCGGCATGAAGATCGATCTTGATATCAAAGAGATCGAAAATCCCGATTTGGATGCTTATCTGGTGGCGGAGAATATCGCTGGTCAATTAGAGCGCCGTATCAGCTACTCCCGTGCGATGAAGCGCGCTGTAAGCCAGGCGATGCGCCAGGGCGCCGAAGGAATCCGTGTTCAGGTGGCTGGACGTTTAGGCGGGGCAGAAATGGCTCGAACCGTTCACATGCGTGAAGGCCGCGTACCGCGCCAGACCCTGCGCGCTAACATTGACTATGCAATCGCAGAAGCAAACACCACGTATGGACGCATCGGAGTCAAAGTGTGGGTCTACAAGGGAGAGGCATTCCCTGAGATCGAAGAAATACCTGAGACAACCGAAGGTGTATACATTAGCGAATAGATTGTCTGAGGCTGATTTGACATCAGCTCAGACAAGAAGAGAGTGATCAACTATGTTGATGCCAAAGCGTGTAAAGTATCGTAAGCAAATGCGCGGTCGGATGAGGGGCAAAGCCCATCGAGGCGCGGATATCCATTTTGGTGAATATGGGCTTCAAGCCCTGGAACCTGGGTGGGTCTCTGCTCGTCAAATCGAGGCTGCCCGTCGTGCGATGGTGCGCGCCATGCGCCGCCGCGGCAAAGTCTGGATTCGCATCTTCCCCGATAAACCCATTACCCAACGAGCTGCTGAAAGCCGTATGGGCAAGGGTAAAGGGTCAGTGGAGTACTGGGCTGCAGTTGTGAAACCCGGCCGAGTTCTGTTCGAGATTGGCGGCGGCATTCCGGAAGATGTGGCTATACATGCATTGAAATTAGCCTCATATAAACTGTCTGTAAAATCCAGAATCATCACCAGCGATTCGGTAGCGGGAGGGTAGTATGAAAATAGCAGAAATTCGAGGACTATCTAGCGACGAAATCCAGGCGCAGATGGATGAGGCTCGTGAAGAAATCATGAACCTCCGCTTTCAGCAGTCCACTGGTGAGCTGGTGGATTACACAAAACTGCGTCAAATTCGCCGCTCGATCGCCCGCTATCAGACGATCCTCAATGAGCGGGCACGCGAAGCTGCAATGGAAGGTGAAGAATGAACAATCGTCGTCGTTTGACAGGAGTTGTCGTTAGCGACAAGATGCAGAAGACGGTTGTCGTCGAAGTAACGCGGACTTATCGTCATCGTCTTTATGGAAAAGTTGTTTCCGACAGCAATCGTTTTATGGCCCATGATGAAATGGGTTGCAGGATTGGTGATCAGGTTCGCATTGTGGAGAGCCGCCCTATCTCACGTCACAAGCGTTGGATGGTAGAGGAAATTCTCCAGAGTGACGAGACCGCCGTCGAAGTGGAAGAAGCAGAGGCATAGAAATGATCCAGCAAGAATCTCGTCTGAAAATTGCAGATAACACAGGCGGACGCGAGTTACTTGTGATCAAAGTTTTGGGTGGGTCGAAGCGCCATTACGGCGGCATAGGCGATGTGGTCGTCGGCGCCGTCAAAGCGGCTACCCCCCATGGTTCTGTGAAGAAGAGTGATGTAGTGCGCGCTGTGATCGTCCGCACTAAGAAGGGCTGGCGTCGAGAGGATGGTTCTCACATCCGTTTCGACGACAATGCTGTTGTCATTCTGGATGGCGATAGCCAAAATCCCAAAGGCACACGCATTTTTGGCCCGGTTGCTCGTGAACTCCGCGAAAAAGGCTATATGAAAATTGTATCGTTGGCGCCAGAATCTCTCTAGCGTAGTAGGAGCGAAAAAGTGAAAGGTAAAATACGAAAAGGCGATACTGTCGAAGTCATCGGCGGCCGCTCCGAAGATAAGGGCAAGCGAGGCGAGGTTATCAAGGTATACCCCGATAAAAACCGCCTCGCGGTGCAGGGCATCAACATCTGCAAGAAGCATCAGGGCAAATACCAGACTGGGGGGCGGAGCGTTTCCCCTGGTATTATCGAATTCGAAGCCCCAATGCATGTTTCGAACGTGATGTTGGTATGCCCTTCTTGTAAAGAGCCTACACGCGTTGGCATCCAACGCGATGAGAATGTCTCTCATCGCGTATGCAAACGCTGCAAAGCGCTGATTGACTGAGGTCGGTGAGAGTGAAACAATGAGTATGAAAGAACGTTACGAAGAAATCATTCCGGCCCTGATGAAGTCATTGGATTTGTCGAACGTCATGGAAGTGCCGCGCATCGAAAAAGTTATCGTCAATATTGGCGTTGGCGAGGCTTTAGAGAATGCCAAAGCCCTCGAGGCTGCTGTAAACGATATTACAGTCATCACAGGGCAGAAGCCAATCGTGACACGCGCCCGAAAGAGCATTGCTGCATTCAAATTGCGCGAAGGGAACCCGATCGGCACGAAAGTGACCCTGCGTGGCGCTCGCATGTGGTCATTCTTGGACCGCTTGATGAATGTCGCCCTGCCGCGGGTGCGTGACTTCCGTGGAATTTCGCCGAACGCCTTTGACGGTCGTGGAAATTACACCCTGGGCTTACGCGAGCAACTCGTTTTCCCAGAAATCGAATACGACAAAATAGATAAAGTTCGAGGCCTGGAAATCAGCATTGTGACATCAGCGAGAACTGATGAAGAGGGTCGCGAGTTATTGCGAATGCTTGGTATGCCGTTCGGGAAGGAAGGTTAGACAATGGCTAAGACATGTATGGTTATTCGTGAAGACCGACGTAAGTATAAAACTCGCGTACGGAATCGTTGTAAACAGTGTGGTCGCCCGCGCGGCTATATTCGCCGCTTTGGTTTGTGCCGCATTTGTTTCCGAGAATTAGCGCTAGAGGGAAAGATCCCTGGCGTTAGAAAGGCTTCCTGGTAATCCGGGCGGAGGGTTTACGAATGAGTGTTAGTGATCCTATTGCCGATATGTTGACTCGAATCCGAAACGCCGGCATGGCTGGTCAGACAGTGACCGCAATGCCCAGCTCGAAGATGAAGGTTGATATCGCCAAGATCTTGAAAACCGAAGGTTTTATTAAAGACTTCGAAGTAATGGATGGTGATCGTCCTGGACGAAAAGTGTTGCGCGTGCGCCTGAAATATATTGGTGATCGGCGCGAGCGTCGCCCAGTGTTGACCGGCTTAGAACGAATTAGCAAGCCTGGTCGCCGGGTGTATACCGGCAAAAAAGATATCCCCTGGGTGTTGTCTGGTATGGGTATTGCTATCCTGTCCACTTCGAAAGGCCTAATGACCGGCCGTGAGGCCCGCAAACAGGGCGTCGGCGGCGAGGTTGTGTGTAAGGTTTGGTAGTTGGAGGTTTACTGTGTCACGAATTGGTCGTTTGCCAGTGGAAGTGCCGCAGGGTGTTGATGTCAATGTCAAAGGGACGCATGTGCGTGTCAAGGGGCCTAAGGGCCAACTCGAACACACATTCCCTGCCTCTATGAAAATCACCCTCGAACAAGGTGTGATTACCGTAGAGCGCCCTTCTGACGAAGGTGCACATCGCGCCTTGCACGGTATGACCAGAGCAGTTATCAATAATATGGTGATCGGCGTGTCTGAAGGCTTCGAGAAAATCTTGGAGATCAATGGCGTCGGTTATCGCGGTGAATTACAGGGTAAAAACCTGGTCCTCAATGTTGGTTACTCCCATCCCATCGAGGTCGCGCCTCCTGAAGGCATATCCTTCGATGTAGAGGACCGCAACCGGGTGATTCGTGTGAAAGGCCATGATAAAGCGCTGGTTGGTCAGGTTGCTGCCGACATCCGAAAAATTCGCCCGCCGGAGCCTTATAAGGGCAAAGGCATCAAATATCAAGACGAGCGAATCCGCCGTAAGGCAGGTAAAGCTGGTAAGGTGATGTAATTATGGCGAAGATGAAATCTCGTTCTGCTGCTCGAGCTCAACGGCATCGCCGTGTTCGCATAAAAGTTGCGGGAACCCCTGAAAGACCTCGTTTGAATGTGTTCCGCAGCCTGGGTGATATTTACGCTCAAGTGATAGACGATGAGGCAGGCCGCACCCTGGTATCCGCCTCGACGATCGATGGCGAGCTTCGTCCCCAGATGAAGAAATTGTCGAAGACAGATCAAGCCAAACTCGTTGGTAAGAAAGTCGCCGAACGAGCGCAGGCAGCAGGGATTAACCAAGTTATCTTTGATCGCGGAGGCTATCGTTATATCGGGCGCGTGCGCGCCCTGGCTGATGGCGCTCGCGAAGGTGGCTTGCGGTTCTAGACCTCTGTAGGAGAAAGATATGGCGAACTATCAAGCTGAAAAAGAATTCGACGAACGCGTAATCGAAATCAGACGTGTCGCTGCCGTTGTGAAAGGTGGTCGCCGCTTTTCTTTTCGCGTGACGAGCGTGATGGGTGACAATGCTGGAAGCGTCGGCGTGGGCACTGGGAAAGCGAATTCAGTTCCCGATGCGATACGGAAAGCGATGAAGCAAGCCCGTCAGAACATGCGTCGTATTGCTATCTACGACAACACCATTCCCTATGCGGTGGAGGGAAAAGTTGGCGGCGCTCGTGTGCTGCTCAAACCCGCCTCCCCTGGTACGGGCGTGATCGCAGCTGGCGGCGTGCGCGCTGTCTTGGAAGCTGCCGGGATACCGAATATTCTGACGAAGTCGCAGGGCAGCAATAATGACATCAATGTTGTTTATGCTACGATGGCTGCTTTGGCTCAATTGAAATCCCCCAAGCAGGTAGCTGACGAGCGTGGTATTCCCATGGAACGAGTTTTACCGTTCTGGAGTAGAGGACAGTATTATGGCGCAAAAGAAGGTTGAAGCGAAAACGCTTCGCATAACCCTGATAAAAAGCCCAATCGGTTATTCGGAACGCCAGAAGGATACAGTTCGCGCCCTGGGGCTTCGCCGGATCAATCATACTGTTGAACAGAAGGATACTCCTGTGATCCGCGGTATGATTGATAAGGTCAGCCACCTGGTGCGTGTCGAAGAGTAGGTGCGACGATGAAATTACATGAATTGAAGCCAAACGAAGGCGCCCAAAAGAGGCGCAGGCGAGTTGGGCGGGGCATCTCTGCTGGCCAGGGAAAAACTGCTGGTCGCGGCACCAAGGGACAGAATTCCCGCCGCGGCGGCGGCACTTCCCTGATGCATCAAGGTGGCAACCTGCCGTTCTTCCGCCGTCTACCCTTCAAACGTGGTTTTACACCGCCTTTCCGTGTCGTTTATAACGAAGTCAACGTATATCAACTTGGAGGCTTCAGGAAGGGCAGTGAAGTCACCCCTGAAACGTTAGCCGAGGCGCGTTTATTGAAAGATGAATGCAACCCGGTAGCGATTTTGGGTGAAGGCGAGATCGAGAAGGCGCTTACGGTGAGTGCGCATCGCGTTTCCAAGGGAGCCCGCGCCAAAATCGAAGCTGCTGGCGGCAGTGTTGAAATCATCGAATTGTAGGCGATAAGGAGCCAGATATGAAGCGGTCAGCTTGGCGTTATCTGTGGACGGCCCGAGACATTCGACGAAAACTATTGATCACGCTTGCCATTATGGTGATCTACCGGTTAGCAGCACAGGTGCCTGTGCCCGGCGTTAATCGCGCTGCTCTCTCTGCTATCCTGACGGGCGGCGGGGCTGCGGGAACCCTGGTGGGCATCCTGGATTTGCTCTCTGGCGGAACCGTGGCAAATTTCTCGGTGATGGCGATGGGCGTGTATCCGTATATTACTGCCCAGATTATCCTGCAGTTATTGGTGCCTGTGATCCCAGCTTTACAACGCCGTATGGAAGATGATCCGCGCGAAGGCCAGAAGTGGATGGAGAAGTGGACCTACATCCTGGCTGTTCCTATGGCCGCTCTGCAGGCGGTTTCGCAGATCCGCATCTTCAGCAGTTTTGCCGGCGGCGTGCCGATTATTGATAATTATGGATTCAGCGGCAGCTCGCTGCTGCCCTCGCTGGCGATTATCTTCAGCATGACGGCTGGAACCATGTTCGCCATCTGGCTCGGAGAGCTAATTTCTGAGTACGGCATCCGTAACCAGGGCCTCTCGTTGTTGATCTTTGCGGGAATCGTTTCGAATATTCCGCAGAATTTCGCCCAATTGCTCAACCCCAGCGCGTATACTGATCCTAGTGTGCGTTGGTATGTGTTTGGGAGCATCATCATCCTGACCATTCTGATCATCGCGGTGATCGTCTATGTTCAGCAAGGCCAGCGAAATGTGCCGGTGATGTATCCGGGAAGGCGTGTTGGTCGGCGCATGTCTATGCCCGTCAAGGGTACCCTGCCTCTACGTGTCAATATGGCAGGCATGATCCCGCTGATTTTCGCCCAATCCTTGCTGACATTCCCGGCAATCATCGCCAGTTTCTTCCTCAACTCGGAAACAGAATGGGTTGCAAATCTGGCTCTGGGTACGCAAAACATCTTTGGCGGCAATAGCGACTGGTACTGGTTGATCTATTTCCTCTTCGTGGTGGGCTTTGCTTTCTTCTATACGGATGTTTTGTTTGCCCAGCAGAACTATGGTGAAAATCTCAAGCGTTCTGGCGCGCAGATTCCGGGCGTCAGCAAGGGTGAACCTACCCAACGTTATTTGACGCGCGTATTGCGGCGCATTACCTTCCCTGGAGCTTTCTTCCTTGGTTCCGTGGCGATCATGCCCTTTTTGGTGGGTTTGATCCTCCCCTTGGGCGATAACGCTGGCACGCTCCTGGTATCTTCGTCGGGTTTGTTGATTGTCGTTGGTGTGGTGCGCGATACCTTCTTCAATATCAATGCAGAACTCAAGCTGCACGGTTATGATGAAGCGTTGCTAGTGCGATAAAGGCGTTGTTATGGCTAAGCAGATCGTGATGCTTGGGCCTCCCGGCGCTGGGAAAGGTACGCAAGCAAAGATGTTAGCAGAGAAGTTGGGCGTACCGCATGTTTCATCAGGCGACATCTTTCGCGAGAACTTGCGGGCACAGACTGAGCTTGGAAGACACGCCGGGGTCTATATCAACCGGGGCGAGTTGGTTCCAGATGATGTAACCATCGCCATGATCCGCGAGCGGATATCCCGCCGCGATTGCAACGATGGGGTTCTGTTGGATGGCTTCCCGCGCACCGCTGCCCAAGCCGAGGCGCTCGATGAAATGTTGAGCGATCTCGATAAGGGGCAGGTGGTCGCCGTTCCCTGCATCATAGTACCGGAGGACGTGCTCATCGAACGCCTGACAGGACGCCGCACCTGTCGCGCCCAGGGACATGTTTTCCATATCGCTTTCAACCCGCCTGTACAGGCCGGGGTATGCGATTTCGATGGTTCGGAACTTTATCAGCGCGAAGATGACACTGTCGAAACAGTGACCAACCGCATCCGCGTATACCACGAACGGACCCAGCCGCTGATTGATTATTACCAGCAGCGCGGCGTCTTGTTGGAGATCGATGGCAATCGCCCGATCGAAGCAGTCTTCGATGGTATTCTGTCCGCTCTCACAGGCGTTTAGGAATCTCGTTTATGGTTTGGCAGCGAAACATCGTCGTCAAGACAGACGAAGAGATCGAGATCATGCGGGAAGCCGGGCAAATCAATGTCCTGGCTTTGAATACGATCCGCTCCATGATCCGCCCTGGCGTCACCACGGCAGAGTTGGATGAGGCCGCCGAAGGGATCATCCGCGATCATGGTGGTGTCCCGACATTCAAGGGGTACCCCGGGCCGTATCCATTCCCGGCTACGTTGACCATCAGCGTGAACGAAGCTCTGGTGCATGGCATACCCAGTGGATATGAGCTTCGGTCTGGTGATATTGTTTCGGTTGACTGCGGCACCACCTACCATGGCCTCATCGCCGATTCAGCCTTCACGGTTGGGGTGGGCGAGATTTCCAGGGATGCCCAGCAGTTGCTCGACATCACGGAGAAAGCTCTGTACATTGGCATCGAACAGATGCACGCCGGTAAGAGAATTGGCGATATTTCTGCAGCGATCCAACAGTTCGCCGAAGGACATGGATACAATGTCCCCAGGGAATACAGCGGACATGGCGTTGGCCGACAGATGCACGAAGCGCCCCAGGTGCCAAACTATGGTAGAGCTGGGCGAGGCCTGGTGCTCCGCCCAGGGATCACTTTAGCGATCGAGCCGATGCTTTTGGTTGGAACTTTCCGAACACGCGTCTTGCCGGATCAGTGGACAGTCGTTTCAGCCGACGGTTCCCTGACTGCGCACTTCGAACACACCGTAGCTGTGACGAAGAACGGCCCGTTGATCCTGACTCCGCTCGAGGAAGTTGTGGACGGAAGAAAAAAAGGCTAGTATAATTAAGGCTTTGGTTTCGAAGAGAGGTAAAATGAAAGTATCAGCATCCGTAAAAAAACGCTGCGCGAAATGTAAGATAGTCAAGCGCAAAGGTAGATTATACGTAATTTGTGATAATCCAAAACACAAACAGCGACAGGGATAATTCTTATGGCACGTATTGAAGGTGTAGACCTGCCACGCGAAAAGCGGGTCGAAGTAGCTCTAACATATATCTACGGCATTGGCCGTTCGCGGTCGAATGAATTGCTGGCCGCCACTGGTATCAACCCGGATACACGCGTCAAAGATTTGACAGACTCCGAAGTAACGACTCTTCGTGACGCAATCGGCCAGAAGTATAAAGTCGAAGGCGATTTGCGACGCGAAACTCAGATGCATATCAAGCGTATGATCGAGATCGGAAGTTATCGCGGCATCCGTCATCGTCGCAACCTGCCCGTTCGTGGTCAGCGGACGCGTACGAATGCGCGCACCTCCAAAGGTCCGAAAAAGACTGTGGCAGGCCGTGGCCGCCGCCGAGGTGTGGCGAAGAAATAGATCGCAGGAATAGATTCGAGTGCGAGGTAGTATGGCAAAAAAAGGTACAACGCAGCGAAAGAAAGGCGTAAAGAAAACCAGGCGCGCTTTGTCCTCCGGGCAGGTGCACATTTTCGCGACGTTCAATAATACGATCGTGACGATTACTGATCCCCAAGGCAATACGGTTTGCTGGGGCAGCCCCGGGATCTTGGGTCTCAAAGGCTCCCGCAAGAGCACTCCCTATGCAGCCCGTTTGTCGGCGGAACATGCCGTCAAACTGGCGATGGATATGGGGATGCGCGAAGTCGAACTGTATGTCAATGGCCCTGGCCGCGGCCGGGAAGCAGCCATCCGCGCCGTACAGACGATGGGAATCAAGGTCACAGCAATTTCCGATAAGACCCCCGTGCCTCACAACGGTTGTCGCCCGCCGAAAAAGCGCCGCGTATAGGTTTACCAGTAAGAAGAAAAAGATAGAGGATTGAAATATGGGACGATATTCAGAGCCCGTTTGTAAGCTGTGTCGGCGAGAAAGCGAGAAACTCTTCTTGAAGGGAGCACGTTGTTATACAACAAAGTGTTCTTTCGATCGCCGCGGATACCCCCCTGGAGAACATGGGCGTACCGCGCAATTCCGCAGCCGCCGCGAGTCGGACTTTGCCCGACAGTTGCGGGCGAAACAGAAAGCCCGCCGTGTATATGGCGTCATGGAGCGACAATTCCGCCGCTATTACGATGAGTCGCTTCAGCGTCGCGGCCTGACCGGTCTGAACCTGTTGCAGATTTTGGAATCCCGCCTGGATAATGTCATCTATCGTCTGGGATATGCCAACAGCCGGACTCAGGCGCGTGTTTTGGTTACGCATGGGCATTTCAATGTCAATGGCCGCCGCACTGATGTGCCCTCCATGTTGCTCTCTCCCGGCGATGTCGTCGCCGTTCGAGAAGGTTCTCGTAAACACTCTTACTTCAAGGATCTTCGAACTGAGGCTTCAGAACGAATGGTTCCAGAGTGGGTGAGCCGTGACGTAGAGGCTTTGACGGGCAATGTCCTCCGCTTGCCCGAGCGCCTCGAGATAGACGGAAACTTGAATGAGCAGCTCATTGTTGAGTACTACTCACGACGGTAAGTAAAATCGTGACAAGAAACGACACGAAACCTCGAATATTAGAAAATGGGAGGGGCGACCTGTGTTGGGAATAAGTAACATGGTTACGCCGAAAATCGAGCGAGAAGCCGAATCTCGAAATTACGGCAAATATGCAATCAGCCCGCTGGAGCGTGGCTACGGTCTCACCTTGGGCAACGCTTTACGACGCGTATTGCTTAGCTCCTTGGAAGGCGCCGCAGTAACATCTATTCGCATTGCGGATATTCATCACGAGTTCCGTGATATCCCGGGTGTGCGTGAAGATGTCATCTATGTGATGCTGCAGGTTAAGAAACTGCGCATGCTTCTCCATGATGTGGATACCGCCCGGATGCATCTTGAAGTGCATGGTACGGGTGAAGTTACCGCTGCCGATATCATCGCGCCGCCCGAGGTCGAGATTATCAACCCTGAGCTTTATCTTTTCACTGTGGATGATCGCGATGCGCCGTTGGAGATCGAATTTACGGTGCAGCGCGGCCGGGGATATTCCCCTGCTGACCATCGCTCGGGTCGCCTTCCCATTGGTGAGATTCCTGTGGATGCGATTTACAACCCGGTCAGGCGCGTCAATTATGATGTCGGCTTTGCTCGGGTTGGACAGAGCACGAACTACGATAAGCTCACCATGGAGATCTGGACGGACGGCACGATCGAGCCTGAAACTGCTCTCAGCACCAGCGCCAAGCTGCTCATGGAGCATTTGCAGCATCTGGCAGGCGTCAGCGCCGAATCCCTGGCTGTTTTGGTAGAAGAACAGGTCGTAGAAGATAGCCTGGGTGAAGAGGTCATCGAAACCCCCATCGAGGATTTGGATCTCTCGGTGCGTGTATTCAACTCACTGAAACGCGCCGGGATTACCAAGATCGGTGAGATCCTCGAATTGATGGATAAGGGCGATGACGCAGTCCTGTCTATCCGGAATTTTGGCGTGAAGAGCCTTTTGGAACTGCGAGACAAGATGGTCGAAAAAGCGTATCTTCAAGACGAGGATTTGGACGATTTGGAATTGGAGTGAGCAGAAATGCGACACAAGATAGCTGGAAAAAGACTTGGCCGAAATCGAGGCCAGCGTACGGCCCTGCGCCGGACGATGATTAGACAATTGTTTTCGAACGGACGCATCGAAACAACGCGCGCCAAAGCCGAGCATATTCGCCGCCCGGCTGAAAGATTGATCACGTTGGCGAAGCGCGGCAACAGCGCGGAAGGCGCTGCTGCAGTACATGCACGCCGTGTGGCAGCCGCCCGTCTGGGTGATGGAAAACTCGTCGCCAAGCTGTTCGAGGAGATTGCGCCTCGTTACGAAAGCCGCCCTGGTGGGTATACCCGTATGGTCAAGGCCGTCCCCCGGCAAGGCGATGCGGCCGATATGGTCATTTTAGAGCTGGTCGAAGAGTGATCGGTGTTCTATACTGATCACTGAAAATGGCACGTTACAAAGTTATTCTCGCCTACGACGGCACCCATTTCTACGGATCTCAGCGGCAGCTTGAGTTGCGCACGGTGCAGGGCGTCGTCGAGGATGCTTTGCATAAGCTGAGTTGGACGGGCGAATCGATTGCCATGGCGGGACGCACCGATACGGGTGTACACGCCACGGGACAGGTGCTGGCCTTCGACTTGGCCTGGCGTCATACACCTGAGGATTTGCAGAATGCGCTCAACGCGCTGCTCCCTGGCGATGCAGCAGTGCGACATATCACTGAGTGCAGCCTGGATTTTCACCCCCGTTATGACGCTATCTCCCGCACGTATCGTTACCGTCTTCTCGTTGATCCGATACGCAACCCGCTCGAGGAGCGCTTCTCCTGGAGAGTCTGGCCTACCCCCGCGCTAGACCGCCTACAGGCCGCCGCGGAATTATTCTTGGGTGTGCATGATTTCGCTGCCTTTGGCAGCCCGCATCGGGCTGGGGGATGCACTATTCGAGAAGTCACCAGGGCCAGTTGGCATCGCGAACGTGCAAGCGACGATCTGGTATTTGTGGTGACCGCGAACGCTTTTCTCTATCATATGATTCGGCGGCTGGTGCATGCGCAGGTGATGGCAGGTCAGGGGGTCCTTCTTGTAGAGGATATTCACCGATATCTGGAAACCCCACAAACGCTACCCATCCAAGGCCTGGCGCCTCCCCAGGGACTCACCCTGGTCGAGGTGAAGTACCCGCGAGAATAATAAATGATTCCACTGAAAAAAACGCATAACAGAGGTACCGGTGCGGCATATATGGGGGCGCGTGCGGAGCACGCACCCCCATATATACCGCACCGCACTCTTCTCTCGGCGTTTTTTCAGTGAACTCAACTATTGGAATACAAAGACGGAGAAAACACCGTGTATAAAACGTTTTATCCAAAATCTGAAGATATCAATCGCGAGTGGATTCTGGTTGACGCCAATGATCAGACTCTCGGACGTTTGGCAACGAAAATCGCTTCGGTGATGCTTGGGAAGCACAAACCTGAGTTTGCCCCCGGCGTTGATCTTGGCGATTTCGTCATCGTTGTCAACGCTGAGCGCATCCGCGTCACCGGCAACAAGCTGGAAGATAAGATGTATTATCGAGTCAGTGGACGCCCTGGCGGCCTGACATCTATCAACCTGCGCGGCTTGCTCGCAAAACATCCTGAGCGTGTGATCGAAAAAGCGGTCTGGGGTATGTTGCCTCACAATCGCTACGGTCGTCTGCTCATGAAGAAACTGCGTGTTTACGCTGGACCCGATCATCCCCATGCAGCTCAGAACCCGAAACCCATCGAAGATATTCTACCTTCGAGTGAGGAGTAATTATGGCAAATCAATACTACGAAGGAATCGGACGTCGTAAGGTCAGTACAGCTCGAGTACGTTTGGTGAGCGGTTCCGGCGAGTTTATCGTCAATGAGAAGCCGCTGGAAGCTTATTTCCCGCGCCTTGGTGATGTAGAGACCATCCTCGGCCCGTTGGAACTGGTTGGTCAACGTGCATCGCTCGATGTCAGCGTGCGGGTGCAAGGCGGCGGCGTCACCGGGCAGGCCGATGCCGTTCAATTAGGCCTGGCGCGTGCTTTGGTGCAAATGGACCCCCAATACAAACCCACCATGCGTAAAGGCGGCTTCCTGACTCGTGACGCACGCGAGAAAGAGCGCAAGAAACCTGGCCTCAAGCGTGCTCGCAAGGCGCCCACCTATACCAAGCGTTAGTCTTTTCCTGAAACGTAAAACGTAATGCGTAAATTTACGTTTTGCGCATTACGTTTCGCATTTAATTAAGGGACCGCACATGAAAACTCCTGGCATCACGCTTCTCGGCCTTGGCCCTGGCTCCCCGAAACTTCTCACACGCGAAGCCTGGCATATCCTCGAAAACGCGTCCGAGATTTTTCTTCGCACGCGACAGCACCCTGCGGCGGATGGATTTCCTGCTCGCCTGCTGGCGCATGATTTCGATCACTTGTACGAGGAAAGCGCATCGTTCGAAGAAGTCTACGCCCAGATTGTGGATGAGATCATCGCCTTGGGGCGCAGGCCAGACGGTGTGATCTACGCTGTGCCGGGACATCCTTTCGTGGCTGAATCGACCGCCCCCGAGATTTACCGCCGCGCAAGAGAGGAGGGACTACCGGTCTATGTTGTAGAGGGTCTCAGTTTCCTCGGGCCGATGTTCTCCGCCCTGGGGCTGGACCCCCTGCCGCAGACCTCCCTCGTGGATGCGCTGACCCTGGTTCGCGGGCACCACCCTCCCTTCCCGCCCGATGCGCCTGCGCTGATCGCCCAAATCTACGCTGGTCATATCGCCTCGGAAGTCAAGCTTACCCTGATGAATCTCTACCCCGATGAACACCCTGTCCGCCTGGTTCATGGCGCAGGGACGCAGGATGTCATCGTTGAAGATTTGTCTCTTTTCGAAATAGACCGCAGCCCACACATCGGGATGCTGACTACGTTGTATCTGCCTCCCCTTGGGCCGCATACCTCCTTCGAGTCTTTGCAAGAGATTACGGCGCATCTACGCGCCCCGGAGGGTTGCCCCTGGGATCAGAAACAAACTCTTCAGACCTTGCGGCCGCATCTGATGGAGGAAGCCTACGAGCTGCTGGCAGCGATAGATGCCGATGACCTTTCGAAAATGCAGGAGGAGTTTGGCGATTTGCTACTGGTTCTCACCATGCTCATGCAAATGGTCAGTGAGACCGATTTCAACAGCGCCGATGTGATTCGCATGATCAGCGCCAAGCTCATTTACCGGCATCCTCACGTTTTTGCTGGTTTGCAGGTGGATGGGGAAGAGGCGGTGCTCAGGAACTGGGAGCAGCTCAAAGCCGAGGAGCGCAGGGCAAATGGCGAGGCCGAAAAAAGTTTGCTGGATGGCGTTTCGATTGCCTTGCCTGCTCTGACCCAGGCCCAGGAGTTCCAGGAACGGGCTGCCCGGGTCGGCTTCGATTGGCCTGAAATCGAGGGGGTGATCGTCAAGGTTTGCGAGGAGGCCAAAGAAATCCGCGCCGCGGCGGATGACGAAGCCCGCGCCGCAGAGATGGGGGATTTGCTCTTTTCGGTGGTCAACCTGGCGCGCTGGTTAACGATAGACTCCGAGAGCGCGCTGCGGCAGGCGAACGAGCGCTTTCGGGAAAGATTTATCCAAATCGAAACTGCCGCCCACCGCCAGGGGCGCAACCTTGGGGATCTGACGTTGGAAGAGATGGACGATTTGTGGGAGGCTTCGAAAGCGATTCGGTAAATTGCCAGGAACGGAAAAGCAGGCAGGAAGAGGAATTCGTGATTTCCTGGATTTCGGTTCTTCATTTTCTAACATTCACTATACCCACAGGCGTAACACTTCCTGCAGCCCTCCTCGCTGACCAGGGCTGCCTGTCCACAATCTGGGCATAGATCGCCGATCTCGAAGGAACCAGGCTGAGATTCTTCTTGATTTCCGAGAGCCAACTCCGAGCGTTCAGCAGACTCCTGCCCATGATCGTGACCGGCTTCACGCCAGGTATATTCTTCGAGAGAGTTCCCCAGATACTCACGCAACGCTTGAGAGACGCCATCGGGAAGAGATCGCACCCGATTCGGCCCAAAACCCAAAGGACGACCGCCGCCAATGCCAGAGAGCTGATGCACGATCTCGTACAGGCGCTCACGCGGCGCGATGGGAGAAGCCAGCCGCAGCGTATAAGAAATCAGGCGACCAATCGCTTCCGAGACAGCCGCGGTATCTGAGCCGGCCTTGGCGGTGTTGATAAAGACCTCGAAAGGCTGTTCGCCGCCATTTTCGTTGACCGTCACGAAGGCTTTGCCCAGAGGCGTGTTGACGTTATAGGTGTAGCCCTGTAATCGGCGAGGGCGCGGCTTCTTGGTTTCATGCCAGATGGTCAACAGGGCTTCCTCGGGGGCAATGTCCTCGCCGCCATTATCTTTCTCCTTTACCGTGGTCCGAGTCTCCAGGACAACCTTTTGACGCGAACCCGTGACATAAACCGTGATGCCCTTGCAGCCCATTTCCCAGGCCAGTTGGTAAGCAGTGGCGACATCTTCTTCCATGGCGTCTTCGGGGAAATTGATCGTCTTCGAGAGGCTGTTATCCACAAAGGCCTGTAAAGCCGCCTGCATCCGTACATGTTCGGTCGCTGAAATATCCTGCGAAACCACGAAGGTATCGCGCAAGTGTTCAGGTAGCATCTCGATATTCTGACACGTGCCGCTTTCCAATACCAACTCGATGATCTGTCCTCGCTCATCTTCTTCCAGGCCGGCCTCGACCAGCGCTTTCTCGAATAAAGGACTGGTGTAAGTTAGTTCCAAATCCAGGCCATGATCATCCACATGGCGGATATAAGCCAGCGCGAAGACCGGTTCACAGCCATAGCCCTCGCAGCCAGCCACCGTAGCGATCGTCCCTGTGGGCGCAATGGTCGTCTGGGCGGCGTTGCGGATGCCGTGTTCCCGGATGCCTCCGACCACATCCTCCCAATTCAAGGCTGGGCGACCCCAATCATGTTGGTATTGCACAATCGAAGTTGGCGGCTCCCACGCCATATCCGATGGGTCATAGATACTCCCCGAAATGACCGGGAATGCGCCGCGCGACTTCGCCAGCTCGATGCTGGTGCGCATAGCATGATAACGCACGAACTCCATCACCTGGGCAGCGAACTCCTGTCCCTCCGGCGAACCGTAACGGATGCCGGCGTGATACATCAAATCTCCAAGCCCCATGATGCCTAATCCAATCCGCCGGGTGCTGAGGGCGGTTTCCCTCAATTCTGGCACATCGGGGACGTATGCATTGGCGTCAATCACATCGTCAAGGAAGCGCGTCGCTAACTCAACCGAATCCTGTAATTTCAGCCAATCTACAGAACCACCTGGCCCCAGGTGTTGCGCCAGGTTGACCGAGCCCAGGCAACAGTTCTCGTAACTGCCTAAAAACTGTTCGCCGCAATTATGCACCACGACGCCATTGGCAATGAACGAATGGGTTCCTGGTTGATGTAGATCGAAAACTGGCTCTACACCGTCTTGTTCTACGCCAAGCACAGTGGCCATAAAAGGCTCTTTATAAGGCCCGCGCGTCAAGCGGCTGAGATAATTCGCCAGTTTGTTTTGTTTTTCCTGCGTCAGAAAGCCGATCTCATTAGCAAAACGGGTCAAGTTGGTTTTGCTGATTGCCAACTCATGCTGCGCCTTGTGGAGATAATCTTTTGCGCCGCCCTTGCCATCAGGCATGGGGCGGTATCCGCTCAACCTGCGGTTTTCGTAAATTCGGCTGGCAACGCCAAAATTCAAGAGCAACTGCTGTACCCCCTTCAACAGGGGCAAATGACTGGAACTCAAACGAACAGAGCAACCTTTATCACCGCCATCGTTGACATAGCCATCTGCAGTCAATAACGCTTGGAGGAAACCACGTTGCAGGGCCTCGCTGCCCGCAAGAACGGCAGGCGGAACCAGGGGTTTGTGTTCTTTTGTAATTCCATACTTCACAGCCCAACGATGCAATCGCTCAGATGAAATTCGCGCCTCATCGCGCTCCTCGATATAGGTCACGCCAACGGGGTAAGGCCGTCGTTGTGCAGGATTTTCGATCAGGTTAGTGACAAATTCAGCAAAAACAGGCGCCAACTGGCGTTTCTCGTCTCCGAAGAAAGAAAGCACTGCACGATTTACGTTAACCGTCCCATCGCCAAGCAACCAACCGAGCACACGGCCTTCTTCCAGCGTACCAGATTTACCAAACCCACCTTTGTGATTCAAGATGTGAACGAGATCCCCGGGACACAGATCACGTGCTTTCACCCAGCCGCGCGCGGTCATAACCTTGTGATCTTCCGTAAGGCGCACTTCGTACCCCTGGCGGGTCATGAGGCGATAAACGGCCTTCTCTCCGGTGTGGAAGACACTCGTCGCCCGCTGGAATACTTCTGTTCCGAAGCGCGTATCAACAGTAGCGGATACCGGTGCGCCTGCCACAGCCAGCTCATCCGCCCGGAATAAGCCATCCTTCGTATAAATCAGCGTTTCACCGGAAACACAGGGATTTGTCGCCTCGAGCACATAACGGTGCGGAACAGGGTTGGCGCGGTTGGCTGCATCCAAGAAGAGCACCCCCGGCTCGCCGTTATGATGGGCCTGGGTGACGATCTTATCGAACAACTCGCGCGCCCGAACCCGCCTGTAAACTTTGATGGGAATCCCCTGCGCTTCCGCCTGCTCGATCGTACCACTGAATTCTCGATAGTCCGCACATTCGACATCCGGGAAGCGCAAATCCCACCAATCGTCATTTTCGACGGCCTGCATGAAGGAATCCGTGATCCCTACGGAGATGTTGAAGTTGGTGATCGCATCTTCATCGGTTTTGCAGGTGATGAACTCTTCGATGTCGGGGTGATCGACGCGAAGGACGGCCATATTGGCGCCGCGTCGTGCGCCGCCTTGAGCTACCTCACCAAAGGCTTTATCATAAACCCGCAGGAAACCCACCGGCCCGGTGGCTTTTCCGGCAGAGGTCTTGACCAGCGTATTCTTTGGGCGCAGGCGCGAAAAGGAGAAGCCGTTGCCGCCGCCGGTCTGCTGAATCAGCGCGGCATTCCGTAAAGTCTGGAAGATGCCATCATGCCAACGCCCCATATCGTCGCTGAGCGGCAGCACGAAACAGGCCGCCAATTGCCCCAGGGGTGTGCCCGCCCCCGTGAAGGTGGGAGAATTGGGTAGGAATCGTTTTTCGGCAAGAAGATCATAGAAGCGGCGCGCCGCCTGAAAGGGGTTCTCGCCCCATCCCTGCTCGACAGCCGCGATATGATAAGCCACGC
>Ga0194110_10001329_pt1 | contig 31587 bp, 24 predicted proteins | sample TA2Kig1200mmetaG_FD_146192 | JGI IMG/M metagenome (GOLD analysis project Ga0194110, IMG submission 146192) | Freshwater microbial communities from Lake Tanganyika, Tanzania - TA2015032 Kigoma Deep Cast 1200m | ecosystem: Environmental > Aquatic > Freshwater > Lake | place: Tanzania: Lake...
CCGGCCCCGCCCCTGCAGACAATCGTGGGTGGTCTACCGCTCCCGGCGGGGGGCATCCGGCAGGCTCAGCTCTAGCTGCTCGCAGGCCAAGCGATATTCAAATTGCAAGTCTTCATGCAGGGCCTCGATGGCAGCCCGGGCCTTGCGGGCCTGGACATGGCAGAGGTTGAGCACGACCAGGTTGGTGGATAGATCGATGCCGCTGTCTAGCACGAGCCGGATGAAATGCAGCAGCAGGTCGGCCTCCGCCTGTCGGGAGGAGGAGAGCCGGATATGCTTCATAGCGATGCGTAGTGTCTTGCGGATGGTCTTCTTGGCGAGCCAGGACTGCCAGGGGCGGATGTCCAACATCCCCTCCAGCATTTCCTGACGGATAGCCGTGAGGTATCCGTCGAGGTCCGTAGATTCAAAAAGCAGGTAGGTCAACAGCTCCTTATTGTCTTTCTTGAAACGGGCCAGGCGTTGCAAGAGTGCCACCAGCTCCTTGTGTGGGAGGGCAGACAGCTCGTCTTTGATCTCCTTGACGGTGGCAGATCTCATCGAACACAAAGCTACTGGAGATTCAGGATGCGGTCGCTAGTCGGCCGGACAGCTGCCGTCCCCCAGACAACGACGGGGACAGAGGAAGCCGCAGGTCAACAGGACAGAGTCGAAGAGAAGGCCAGGGACTTTCTTAAGTCTGTTGAGCAGGAAATGGGGTATGACAACTGCGGGGAAGTTTCGGCTTCTATGTTTTTTTGCATTCATCCTATGCCGGCAAGTCACCAACTGCCGCCTGCACCGCCCCCACCGAAGCTGCCGCCGCCAAAGCCCCCAAAACCCCCACCACTGCTGCCAGAGCTGCTGCCAAAACTACTGGGAGGAAAGAACGTCGAAGGACCATTCCAGTTGCGATAGCCACGGCCACTCATAAAAGAGCCACCTCTAGCCTTTTGCCGAGCTCCCATGATGACGAAGAGAAAAATCAACACAAAAACGACCAGGACTCCGATCAAGCCCTCGTCATCGCCCTGCCCACGGTCTTTGTAGCCTGGAGGAACGGCGTATTCTCCGGCTGCGGCCTGCATGATGGCATCGGTTCCGTAGTCGATGCCTCGGTAGAAATCATTTTCCCGGAAGTTGGGCTTGATCTGCTCTTCTATGATATGCCGGGCGGTAATATCCGGAATCGCCCCTTCCAGTCCGTATCCAGGGGCGATGAACAGCTTCCGGTCGTCTTTGGCGATGAGCAGTACAACTCCGTTGTTACTTTTGGCATTGCCGACGCCCCATGTGCGGCCGAGTTGTATAGCTACTTCGGAGATGTCATAGTCGCCGGTCGTAGGGATGATGACGACCGCCACCTGATTGGAGGTCGTGTCATCATATTGCTTGAGCTTCTGCTCTAGGGCCTGTTTTTGGTCAGCTGAGAGGGTGCCGGTGAAGTCGTTCACCAGGCGCTGCGGACTGGGTCTTTCAGGGATATACTGCTCGATCTGGGCCGTGATGGTCTGTGCCAGCAGGAGCAGCAAGGGTAGTAGCGTCTTTCTACTCATGCGCCGAATACGAGGGTGTCTGAGAGTTCGTTCCGATCCTGGTCGTGGTAAGGGAAATGGGTCACCAACGCCTCCCCCAGGTCGCGCACGATGTCTACTAGCCCTTCTACTTTCTTGTCTTCCCGGAAGGCGGAGAGAATCTTGGCGACTTCCTGGTTCCAGAATTCAGAGCCGACTTTCTGATGAATGCCCTCATCGCCGAATACGGCCAGCTGACGGTCTTTCATGGCAAGGTAAAGGAGTACCCCATTGCGCTCCCGCGTCTGCTCCATCTTCAGCTGGAGAAATACCTCCATCGCGCGGTCGAGAGGGTCAACATAGCGGCAGCGATGTTCGATATAGACGCGGATCTCTCCGCTGGTGCGGGCTTCCGCTTCGCGAATGGCCGCCACGACCCGCTCCTCCTCGGCAGGAGAGAAATTGCGTTTTGCGCTGCGCCCGCGGAAGAGGTCAAGCAAGGCCATCGGCTGGAGATTATTTGCTAAAGTTGACGGTGGGAGCCTTCTCTGCTCCAGCATCGGCACTAAAGTAGCCTTTCTCGGTGAAGCCGAATATGCCGGCGATGATCACGTTGGGGAAGGTCTTGATGGTCGTGTTATAAGATTTCACGGCGTCGTTGAAATCATTCCGGGCCGTTTTAATACGGTTCTCAGTGCCTTCGAGCTGTGCCTGCAGGTCCAGGAAGTTTTGATTGGCTTTCAAGTTGGGGTACTGTTCGACCGTGACGAGCAGCCGGCTCAGCGCTCCGGACAACTCTCCCTGCGCCTGCTGGTACTTAGCGATATTTTCCGGGTTAAGGTTGGCAGGGTCTATGACCGTCTGCGTGGCCTTAGCGCGTGCGCCGATCACGGCTTCGAGGGTTGATTTTTCAAAATCTGCTGATCCTTTGACCGTGCTCACGAGGTTGGGGATGAGGTCGGAACGACGCTGGTAGTCGCTCTGAACTTTGCCCCAGGCGCTCTTTACATTCTGATCCTGGGAGACCATATTGTTATAGCCAGAGCAGCCACAACCGCCCAAGAGAAGGATGCCGCCGATGATGGCCAGTAGAACAATGTTTTTTGTGTTCATATACGATGGAATAAGTTTATGTACATTAAAGATAGGCGGAAAGGCGGAAAGGTTGCATGACCCACGTGCAGATCGGCCGGACAGTGCTACCTGATGGCTGCGATGCCCGGCAGCGTCTTTCCTTCGAAAAATTCGAGCATGGCTCCACCGCCAGTGGAGACGTAACTGACCTGCCCGGCAAATCCGAAGCGGTTGACGGCGGCGACGCTGTCGCCCCCTCCTACCAGCGAGTAGGCACCTTGACGGGTGGAAGAAGCCACTGCTTCGGCGATGGCAAGGGTCCCCTCCTGGAAAGCTTCCATCTCGAAGACGCCCATAGGTCCGTTCCACAGGATTGTCCGGGCCTGATGGATTACCTCGGTGAAACTACGCCTGGCCTCCGGGCCGATGTCAAGGCCCATCCATCCGTCTGGGATGGCTGCAGAAGGAGCCACCGATGTTTGGGCAGCGGTGTCAAACCGATCTGCCAGGATGGAATCCTGGGGGAGGTGCAGGCGTACGCCTTTGGCGGCTGCCTTCTCTAGGATCTCCCGAGCGGTGTCGAGGCGGTCAGTCTCGCAGATGGACTGACCGATGTGTCCGCCTTGCGCTTTCAGAAAGGTGTAGGCCATCCCTCCACCGATCAAGATGTCCGTAGCGCGCTCCAGCAGATTCTCAATGATGAGGATCTTATCAGAGACCTTGGCCCCGCCGATGATGGCTGCGAAGGGCGATTGAGCTTGGTGTAGAACACGCTCAGCACTGGCGACTTCTGCCTCCATCAACAGTCCGAACATGCGGCGCTCCCGTGGGAATTCGGCTGCCATCACAGCCGTAGAGGCATGTGCGCGGTGGGCTGTCCCGAAAGCATCGTTGACGTATACGTCTCCCAGGCCTGCCAGGGCACGGGCAAAGGCCGCATCACCCTTTTCTTCTTCTTTGTGGAAACGAAGATTCTCAAGAAGCAGCACCTCGCCCGCCTTCAGGGATGTTGCGGCAGCCACTGCCGCCGGACCGATGCAATCGGTGGCAAACAGCAGATCGGCACCGGTGAGAAGCGAATGCAGGTGAGGCATCAGATGCCGTAGGGAATATTTGTCGGAAGGCCCGTCCTTAGGCCTTCCCAGGTGGCTCATCAAAATCACACTGCCACCATCGGAAAGGATCTTTCGGATCGTGGGGAGTGCCGCCGTGATGCGGGTGTCGTCGGTGATGCGGAAGGCCTCATCGAGTGGGACGTTGAAATCAACGCGTAACAAGGCTGTATGGCCGGAAAAATCGAAAGATGCAAATCGGGACATGGAAAGCGGATTTACTTGACGAGCATATAGTCCCCGTGGGCATCCCTTGTGGGTGCACTCGAAGCATGGCTGGAATTACTTTGAGATCAGTTTGGCAAAATAGTCCACCGTCCGGACCAGCTGGCTGACGTAGCTCATCTCGTTGTCGTACCAGGCGACCGTCCGGACCAGCTGTGTGTCGCCCATCGTCTGGACCTTGGTCTGTGTGGCATCGAACAGGGAGCCATAAGAGATGCCGATCACATCACTGCTGACGATCTCATCCTCAGTATAACCGTAGCTCTCATTGGCGGCCGCCTTCATGGCAGCGTTGATTTCTTCGGCTGTAGTCTTCTTACCAAGTACGACCGTGAGCTCTGTCAGGGAGCCGGTCAGGGTGGGCACCCGCTGGGCGGTGCCGTCGAGCTTACCTTTCAGGCCAGGAAGTACCAGACCGATGGCCTTGGCTGCACCGGTGCTGTTTGGCACGATATTCTGGGCGGCAGCTCTTGCGCGGCGGAGGTCACCTTTGGCATGCGGGGCATCTTGGGTGTTCTGATCGTTGGTGTAGGCATGTACGGTCGTCATCAGTCCGGTGACAATCCCGTAAGTGTCATCTAAGACCTTGGCCATGGGGGCTAGGCAATTGGTCGTACAGGAAGCACAGCTGATGATGGACTCTGAACCATCGAGCGTATCGTGGTTTACATTGAAAACAATGGTCTTGAGGTCTCCGGTCGCAGGGGCCGAGATCACTACCTTGCGGGCGCCCGCCGACAGGTGGGCAGCTGCCTTATCACGGTCGGTGAAAAAGCCAGTACATTCCAGGACCACATCAACCCCATGAGAACTCCATGGAATCTGAGCAGGATCCTTCTGTGCATAGATGCGGATCTCTTCTCCGTTGACAAGGATAGAACCCTCGCCTGCGGTGACTGCCGCCTCAAAGCGGCCCTGAGCGGTATCGTATTTCAGAAGGTGTGCCAGCACCTTAGGGCTGGTGAGGTCGTTGATGGCCACCACGTCAATCCCCTGGAGGTTGTAAATTTGGCGGAATACAAGACGGCCGATGCGGCCAAAACCATTGATAGCAACTTTAACACTGCTCATGCGTGGGTCGTTGTTTTCGATTGATAAATGGGAGACAAAGGTATGGGATTGACCGCAAAGCTGCTCTAGACCTAGATGCGTGATCCCGACCTGATGTGGTTTTATTCGCTAGGATTTTGGGTTATGTACAAGTCTGTTGTATCATTGCACACCTATTCAAACAATTTGGCCCGTTGGTCAATCGGTTAAGACGCCTCCCTTTCACGGAGGAATGAGGGGTTCGATTCCCCTACGGGCTACAAACATCCCCGGCAATTGCCGGGGATTGTAATTTATACTTGCAAAGAAGAACAAAACATCCAGATGGGCAATTACTTTATTTTCTAATCAATACTTAAGAGCGCTCTTAATGTCTTCAATCATTACTTAACTTCTAGCCCACCTGCCTTTGCGATATCTTTCCAACGATAAAAATGAAAAGTACCCTCAGTACTCATTGCAGCTAACATGCCGCCTTCAAAACCGGGTAAACTCACTGAAGTAATTTCACTCCCATCACTTTGATTAGCAGCCACAGCGATACTAGTAATAAATTTGTGTTCGTGCTTGTTGTACTTAGTACCGATACGACTATACACTTGAAATGAATTATTAGATTGGTCGGATACTAATATATAACCTGTGCTGGAATCCAGCGTATAAATTGAAATTCCTTCATTATCTTCCTTAAATACTCTTTTACCAAAAACTGCCAACTCTTCATCACCCTTCTTCGGGTCGGCGTGATACTTTCTAATGCCAAACTGTTCATCACTATAATACAAATAGCCCAAATCATGATCAACTGCAAGTGACTCTATTTCTTTTTTACCAGAAAACTTTCCAAAATGGCGTTCCATTATTCCAACAACGCGATCACGACCATCAAACTGAAGTTTGTATTGGGCTAAGTATCCATCACGAGGACCATTTTTTCGACTAACAATAGCAAAAACAGCTTTATCAGAACTTCTTTTATATAATGCAATACCCATAGGACTACGCTCTTTTTCTCCAACAAATACCTTAATACCGTTACCATCAATCGGCTTCATTTCAGGCAGTTTGAAGACCCGTATGCAATTACGATCGCGCTCGGTAGCTACGGCGATATCAATGGTTGAATCTCCCCATACAAACCCATTAATTACATCCACATTATTAACCCTTTTCATGCCAATTCTGGTGCGACTGCTATCTATCTTCCCGTTTAAAAGAAAAACATATAATCCCCCATTTACACTGTGCTTATCTGTTCCTATAACAAGAGAACGGCTCAAATCGGTGGGATTAATCCAGATGGCAGGATCATCACTATCATCATATACCTTCTGGGTAATTACAGCAGGCTGTACTGGACTATTTGCATTGACCGGTTTCTGCCCATAACAACCAGATGAAATACATGTATTGATCAAAAAAAAAACGTATGAATGCAGTATGTGTATTTTCATAAAAAAAGACCCGGATTATTTTCCCGGTGTGGGTGTAAAATATTTTACTTATTTAAATCAAATTTTAATCCAGCATTAAAGCGTGAACCATAATACTCGAGCTGAGCTGTTCTCGAGCGATCGCCCTGAAAGTAACGCAAAGGTTGATTAGTCAAATTATTTGCTTCAGCAAACAAACGTAGTTTTTTTGAAAAAGCATAGGAAGCATTAGCATCCAGAAAAAATTGCTGATCATAGTATCGGTCGAAGAAGGGATTAGCATTATAACCTGCATCATCACTATCATCTACATAAGATGAAGTATAGTTAGCGGAGATACGCAGAACAAACTTCTTTGTTTCATATGAAATAGATGCATTGAACATATGCGGCGCTGCCCCTGGTAATTTTACGTTGCTTCTGATGAGTGAACCACTGCCATTATAAATACCGCTTGCCTTTGAGTAGGTATAGGTATAGTTCAGGTAAATACCTATACCTTTCCAGAAACCAGGTAAAAAGTCAAGCTGACGTTGTATGGCAGTTTCAAAACCGAAGACATCGGCACCATCGCCATTTCTACGCTGTGAAAAAGCCCAATTTTCACCCGGTTCAATTGGATTGTTTACTCCAGGAAAGTCTGTAACAAACTTCGATTGGGTGTAATTATTATCTATGTAAGTATAGAAGAAGCGATCAATACTTTTATAAAAGACACCTCCCGAAATAATACCCACAGATTTAAAGTACTTTTCGAACATCAGATCCAAGTTTGAAGATCGCACTGGACTCAAGGAGGGATTGCCCGCCGAAAGTTCAAGATCATTAGGATTAAGATTAAAATAAGGAACCAAATCGTAATATTTAGGTCTTGCCAACCCGTTTGTCCATGCCGCTTTGATTATAAAATCTTTTTCAGCTTCATAGCGTAAATTTACAGATGGAAGCACGTCGAGATAGCTGTTTGATAGCTTTACCACACCCTTTAAGTACTTTTCTGCTTCAACAATATTTCCAGTGTAGTTGATTGAGGTATTTTCTAACCTTAGACCAAAACGAGCAGAAAAACGATCACTAAAGCTTTGATTAAACTCCAAGAAACCTGCAGTAATGATTTCATTTGCGCTATAATTTTCTGCTAAATACTTTGAAGGCTCATCAGTTTCAGTAAATAATAATGCATTTTTAAATTGAAGGCCGCCAAGATGACGTGGATCAATAAAGTTACCAGCTACAAATGCACTACCTACATAAATATTAGGATTAGTTTTATCAATCAATGGCACTACGCTAATATTTGGAATTGTAGTGACAGGCTTGTAGGAATAAAAACTGTTATCCCTAATTTTTTCTTTCGTTCTCAACCGCAATCCGAATCGAAACTTACCCTTTCGATTCTTAACCAGGGTAGTAGGAAGTTCAAAATTGAGCTTTGCGTTCACATCACGCTCATATTGATCCTGAAACTCTTCCGTAAGTTCCCCAAGGCGTGTATAAGCAGATAGCGCTGTATTATCGAATGCCTGGGGCTTTCTTGGATCGTTTATATTTTGAAATACCTGAATGCTACGACGACCCATCGCAAAATAGCGTTCATTAGGTCTAACTTCAGATGCTTTAGCCCACTGAATACACCAGTCAGATTTAAGTTTTCCAAATACGTGATTACCATTTACAGCAAAAGAACGAACGCGTTGATCCTCCAAACGTCTACTTTCATTTCGGATATTATCGATACCCCCCTTTGTTTGACGCAACACCTCTCCGTTTTTATATCCTGAAATATTACCTGCAGCATCATAAATAAGATCAGCAGGAATTGGATTTTCGACATTACCACGATAACGATGGCGCAAACGAAAGCGGTTTTCTTTATCATCGCGCCAGTTATATGAACTAGTAAAACTGATATTGTGCAGTGGGCTTATTTTATAATCCAATGTAGTTGCCAAACTACGCCGAATACGAATTAAATCATAGATGCGTATGTCATGATTACTAACAAATGGTTTACCATTGGCATCCTTACTCCACACAGCTTCAACATTATCTGAACCAAATACATTTCTGTTATGTGAACCACTAATCATATATCCCAACTTACTGTTGGCTTTACGATTTCCGATGATAAAATTGTATGTACCAATCATACCATCCCTTATGGGGTTAATACCACCAGCCATAGTGCCGGAAATACGTAAACCATTTGGAGCTTGGCGGCTAACCATATTTACGGAACCACCAATTGCATCGGCATCCATATCTGCAGTTAATGTTTTATTCACCTCAACCGTTTGTACCATGTCGGCGGGTATTAAGTCCATTTGAATTCGGCGATTATCCCCTTCGGCTGATGGTATGCGCTCACCATTAAAAGTTACCGCATTAAACTCTGGCCCCATCCCTCTTATGATAATATTTCTTGCCTCGCCCTGGTCGTTTTGCATCGTAATACCAGGTACCCGTTTAACCGCATCACCAATGTTTGCATCCGGAAAACGGCCCATCTGGTCGGCGCTGATAATGTTTGTGATGTTACCACTATTTTTTTGCTGACTCAGTGCTTTTGACTGACCTTTCAAACGATCTCCCATCACAACAACTTCGCTATTAGTCACAGCCAAATTGATGATTTGTTCAGAAAAGATATTGTTTCCGTTCTTTAGTACAATCTCTTTTTCCAACTTCTCAAATCCGATATAACTAATTGATAATTTATAATTACCCGGTGGCATATCAACTAAAAATAATTCCCCCTGTGGATTTGTGACGCCTCCCCACTTTCCTGGATTGAGTTGTACTGAGGCCCCAGGGAGATTTAAATTATCGATATCCTTAATTTTCAATTGAAAATTAGCACGCTGCGCAACGCTGCTCAAGCATATAAATAAGACAACGCTGAGATTATAGATCTTACGCAAAATAAATGTATTTTGTGGGCGCAAAATATTCCTGTCATATTAGGAAATTGTTTCTACTACGTTAATAAATCATTAACTAATTGCTCAAAACTGAAATGAGATATTTTTTGTATATATGTTTCGATCCCTCAATTCTCGAATAAAACAGATTTCGAATTTTACTTAATTGCATGAATATTATGCGCTATTTTATTTGATATCAAACTCTTATGGACTACAAAAAAGGAGGCAACCCTCATGTTGCCTCCTTTTTTACAGTAACTTTCTTTTATAAGTATGACCTTGACTTATATGTCAAAAAATCAATACGCCCGAACATAAATAAAACCAGAGCCCTAGTCCTAGCATACCATGAGAAGTAGGTAGTTGTTGCTATTAGCGGCCCAGCCCAAAGGTGCACCACATGGTAATTTTTAGAAAAGCCCTTTTAACCCTCCTTGCCAGCCTTAGCGTATGGCAAGCTCATGGGCAGTCTGATACCGAATTCTGGTTCGCCGCTCCTGACCTTCAACAAACTCATGGCGACCGACCCATCCTTCTCCGGATCGCCTCTGCCGACAACCCTGCAACCGTCACCGTCTCCATACCTGCCAACAGCAGCTTCATACCCTTGGTCGTTACCCTCCCCGCAAACAGCTCTACCTCGGTAGACTTGACGCCATTCATCGACCTCATTGAAAACGGCACGGTAAACACTGTTTTGAAGAAGGGACTGTACATCGTCGCGAACAATCGCATCTCGGTATACTACGACATCAACCACGACAGGAACAGCGACCTCTACGCCCTCAAAGGCCTGAATGCCCTTGGGAAGGAATTCACCGTGCCATTACAAATGGATTTTCCCAACAGGCCCAGCACCGCCACAGTCAACTATACAGCAGACATCATATTGCTTGCCACGCAGGATGGGACACAAGTTTCAGTGACAGCTCGCAACCTACTGACAGGGCAGCCCTTGGATTTCATCATCTCGCTGAATCGGGGAGAGACCTACGTACTGTCGTCGGCATCCTCTGTAGGCTCACTAAAGCCAGGGGGTACAATGATTCGATCCAACAAGCCCATAGCCATTTCCACCAAAGATGACTCCATATTCCTACCTGGCCAAAGTTGTGGGGATACGGCTGGCGACCAGCTCATCCCCGACGCAATTGCCGGCAAGGAATATATCCTCACCAAAGGTTACCTCGCATCAAACCCTGACGCGTACTACGTTTTTGCCACTCAGGATAACACCATCATATCCGTAGACGGCGTGATAGTCGCCAACCTTGTCCAACGGGGGGATGTCTACAAAGGACAACTCTCTGCGTTGTCTACCTATGTTCAATCCAGCAAGCCTGTCCAGGTCTTCCACATCACAGGCATCGGCTGTGAGTTGGGAGGCGCTGTCATCCCCTCCATCAAGTGCACGGGCTCAACACAAGTAAACATTACCCGCGCCTCCGCCAGCCAGAACTTCTACCTCAATGTACTATCCCCTTCATCGATTGTAAATAGTTTCTTACTCAACGGCTCCAATACCTGGATCGATGCGACCCAGTTCCAGCCGGTACCTGGTACAAGCGGTCAATGGTCTGTAGCTCGACTCTCGGTGCCTACCAGTGTCGCAGGCACAAACAGCCCCGTTGTGATAGAAAATACTGCGGGCAAGTTCCATATCGGTGTGATTCAGGGAACCTATATCACAACCACGAAATATGGTTACTTTTCCGAGTTCAGCCCGAACCTGATCAACTTCCTTGATCCGAACAGGCCCCTCTTAGATGTGCGGGATTCTATCGTGTTCTGCTATAAGGCCCCACTGGCACTGCGTGCACAAAGCTTCGAAGCCACAACATATGCATGGGTAGGCCCCAACAACTTCTCAAGCAGCGATATGACCCTTCGAATTCCTTCCTTCACCGTACGCGACACTGGCGTTTATACAGTCACAACCACCACTGCAGGTTGCGGCGTATCCAGCAAGTCGATCCGCATATCCATCGATCAACCCAACGCTGATTTCACCATACAAACAAATGGCTGCGAAACCGACAGTGCCCGATTCACCAACCTCTCCAGTGGAACAATCCGAGCCCTCTGGAACTTCGGACCCAAAGGAGTCATGGACACGACAGCAGCCTTCCAGCCACGCATACGATTCGGCCAGCCGGGCAGACACTCCGTTAGCCTTCGCGTACGGTCCGCCCTAGGATGCCTGTCCGATGATACGGCCAAAAGCTTCCTCCTCTCCGCCGTGCCGCAGGCGCGCTACCTCACGCCCGCCGTCACCTGCGTGAACAAGACACTCACCCTCTCCGACGCCTCTACCATCATACAGGGCACGATCGTGAAGTGGAGATGGGACCTGGCCGACGGCGGCGGATTCCGAGAATTCAACAATCCCACCCCACAGTCAACCTCCTACAACACCTGGGGTGCCAAGGACATTCGGCTCGTTGTCGAATCACAAACGGGCTGTGTGAGCGACACCTTCCGCGCAGCCGGCTTCACCGTCACCCCCTTTCCTAAGCCAGGATTCATCGTGCCCAAAGTGTGCTTGGACGACGCCAGTGCCCGCTTCATCGACACCACCCGAAGTCCGGATGGGTTCAATGCTTTCACCTACCGGTGGGACTTCAACGCTGGCGCGACGCCGGTCAGTCCAGGGCCAGTCTTCACTAACACCAACACCACCGAGAAGGACCCCGCCGTGAAGTACCGGAAGTCGGACTTATACTCCGTGAAGCTCATCGTCGATTCTCGAGGCTGTACAGACTCCCTGACACAGACTTTCAAGGTAAACGGCAGCAACCCACTGCCCAATTTCATTATCCTTCGGCCCGACACGCTCTGCTCAAACGACTCGATACGCATCCGCAACCTCTCGCTGGTAGACTTTGGTGATATCACTCGCCTAGAGGTCTTATGGGATGTAGCCGACCCCTCGATCAAGACAACCGACGAGGACCCTTATGTGGGCAAAGTCTATGCCTACAGATACCCCGACTTCCAAACACCCATGTCCAAAAACGTCAACATCACCTTGCGGGCATATTCGGGGGACGCCTCCTCGTGCAGCAAAACGATGACGAAGTCGGTCACGGTGCTCGCCAGCCCGAAAATTCGCTTCGACAGCCTGCCTAGTATCTGCCTCAATGCTCCGGGCCGACAGATTACACAAACCAGTTTCAACCCGAACGTGCCGGGCGTTGGCATCTTCTCCGGACCAGGGGTTAGCATGACCGGTTGGCTCGATCCCTCACAGGCGGGTGTGGGGTTGCATCCGATCATTTACCGATTGGTTACACCACAAGGATGTCGCGACTCGCAATGGATGCCCATCCGAGTATGGCCCTTACCCATAGCTGGCTTTAGACCGGCCGACACCCTTTGCGAACGCAACATTATTCCCTTCATAGACCGGTCCTCTCCTACAACGGGATTAATCACCCGATGGGTTTGGGACTTTGGGGACGGTTCCCAACCCGATACCCTTACAACAGGTGGCGTACACAGACATGTGTACACTGATTGGAAAGATTATCGTGTACGTCTATCCGTAACTTCAGAATATAGCTGCACTTCAACTCCTTTCGACAGCACCCTGAAGATCAGACCTCTGCCAAAGCCATCCTTCTCGCTCCCACAGGTATGCCTGCCGGTGGCTGCAGCCGTCTTTACCAACAGCACTACAATCGCCCACAACAGTGATGCTCCCCTGGCTTATCAATGGAATTTTGGAGACCCGGCTGCGCCTGGAGGCTCGATGGCTCGGGATGGAAAGCATACATACTATGCGAAGGGAAACTACCCAGTTACGCTATTCGCCACCAGCCAGCCAGGCTGCCGGGATTCCTTGACACGCAATTTCTCCGATATCTTCGACAGACCCAATGCTCGATTTTATAGCGATGATTCCGCATGTACAGGCATAGAAGTAAAGCTCCGGGATAGTAGTATTGCTGGCTACGGAAGCATTTTAGAATGGTACTGGAGCCTTGGCGACGGTTTTACAGCAAATACATCTACACGGCAGCATCGTTACCAGACAGAAGGTACTTACCAGATTACGCTGTTTGTAAAGACCTCCATCGGATGCCTTTCTGACACTTCAGTGAAGTCTGTACGCATTTATTCATATCCGAAGGTAGATGCCGGACCTGACCTTTACGTTCTTGACGACGGACAGAAACGCATGGGCTCGACTGCCAGCGGTAGCATCGTCTCGTACCGTTGGTCTCCGGAAGATTTTCTTAGCGACCCAACTGCACTTACACCTACCATCATACGTCCAAAAGATGACCGTGAATATCGACTTTCCGTCACTGGAAGAGGCGCCTGCATCTCACAAGACGAGATGCGCATGACCGTACTACGACTGCCTTCTCCGCCGAACACATTTACACCCAATGGAGACGCCGTCAATGACACTTGGGATGTACGCTTTCTAAATCAATACCCAGACTGCCTTGTTGAAGTCTTCTCAACAAGCGGTCAGCTGATATTCCAATCTACTGGATATAATAAACCATGGGATGGTACGCAACGGGGCATCCCAATTCCTACTGGTACGTACTACTATATCATAGATCCGAAAAACGGCCGCAAACGGATGGCAGGATATCTGACCATCTTGCGCTGATGCAGTGCGCACCACTTATGTTGCATATATTATATGAAAATTTACTTCATGGTATGTTTAATTTAAAGAATCGATATTTTATTTCTGCAAGAGCCATTGGTCACATATTAGTGCTCTTAGGCTTTGGACTGGCAGCAAGCACGCAGGATTTCAACTACGACGAGTCGAAGGTCGGCAGTCATGCATTGCCCGAGCTGCTGCGCAACCGCGACGGAAAGAAGATCCGCGACAGCCGCCAGTGGGAGCGAACCCGTAGGCCAGAGGTCCACTCACTCTTCGCCACACATGTGTACGGCCGTATGCCGGGCCGTCCGGTGGCAATGCATTTCGTGTCGGTGAAGGATGATAACATGGCACTGGGAGGAAGGGCCACGAGGAAAGAGATTGATATTCATTTCACATCAGATGCCGGCGGGCCGGTCCTGCACCTGGTCGCCTGGCTGCCGAACGCAGTCCCGAAGGCGCCCGTCTTCATCGGCCTGAACTTCATGGGCAACCACAGCGTGCATGCCGACACGGGGATAACGGTGACGGACACATGGCGCTCCCTCCATCCGGACAAAGAAGCTACCCGCGCCTTGCAGACGGAGCGGTGGCAGGTCGATACGCTGGTCGCACACGGCTATGGACTGGCGACGGCCTGGTACCAGGATCTCGAGCCCGACCGCGTCGATGGATGGCGGACAGGCATCCGCAGCACCCTCGCCGAATCCCTGGGCATCCGCCCAACGGAATGGGCCGCCCTGGCTGTCTGGGGATGGGGGCTCTCCCGCATCCTCGACTGGCTGGAGACGGAGCCCCGGGCCGATGCCATGAGGGTCGTCGCCACCGGTCACTCACGCCTGGGCAAGGGTGCCCTCTGGGGTGCGGCCAACGACACACGATTGGCCATGGTCGTCTCCAACGAGTCGGGCGAGGGCGGTGCGGCGATATCCCGCCGCAACTTTGGAGAGACGGTGACGCGCATCAACACAAACTTCCCGCACTGGTTCATAGATGCCTATAAAGTATACAACGGCGCTCCCGAGCGACTGCCCGTCGACCAGCACATGTTGCTGGCGCTCATCGCACCCCGTCCGCTCTATGTCACCAGCGCCGCCGAAGACCTCTGGGCCGACCCCACCGGCGAATACCTCGGCGCCTGGCATGCATGCTCGGCCTACTCGCTTTATGGCAAGAAAGGCCTGCCCTCACCTACCCCACCCGGTGTCAACCAGCCCATAGGGGCTACCGTACGTTACCATAGACGTACGGGCAAACACGATGTCACGCTGTACGATTGGCAGCAGTACATCGCGTTTGCGGATGAGATGTTCGCGAAGTGATGGGATGAAGCAAGGTTTTGTAGGGACGCGCCTGGACACTGCAACCGTCAATCCCCCGCAGTCTTGGAATCACGGAAATCCTGGTTCAGACAACTCAGCGTCTGACCACCTCAAGACAGATGGATATCCGGACAATACGTAAAGCAGCATCAACCAGACAGCGGTTCAGTTGGAGAACGTAGTCGTGAAGCTTGCCGTGAAACCATAGGCCGCGGGCACGAAACGGCAGACGCCGCCGACGCAGAAGAGACCTGGCCGCTGGCGACCGAAGGAGAGACTGAAGCGTCGGCCACGGGTCGAATGTGCGAAACCGAGGTTGTAGTAATGCGTGTCAGTCCGGCCGTAGTTGTAGAGATCACTCACATAGAGCAGCCAGGGGTTGCCGATCGAGAGTTCGGCCAGTCCGGCCGCCCAGTTGCCGTCGTCCTGGCGGGTGGAGAGGTGTTCGAACATGAAGCGGACGGACCGCATGGCCTTCCACTTCCAGGTGCCACCGGCGGCGGCTACGATACCGTTCATGTCCTTCCCCGCGGCCACGCGTATGACCGATGTGTTGTAGAAGAGGTGCTGCAGGTGGAAGACACCTTCGAACTTGCGCGACCAGCGCTTCCGCACTTCGATATTGGCGTCGCTGAAATACCGTTGCCCGGCGGTGAAGAGGCGCTTGCCATCGAGTCCGCTCCAGGAGGAGAGGTTGGCGTTGACCTTCATCCCGTACTTGCCGCCCCAGCGCGTGCGGGGTCGGAAGTTCCGGAACCAGTCGGCCTGGAAGCCGCTCTCGCCGCGGAACTGCGCCGCATAGACGTAGATGTTGCTCGTCAGGAGGTCGTGCTGTTTGGTGAGGGCGGGGATGTAGTTGACGGGGGCGACGGTCACGAACTCCTCGTTGCGCTCGTTCTGGAAGTCCATGTTGTAGAGCGTGCGGTAGGAGGCCGTGAGGCCCTGGTCCCTGCCCGTCCACGACGCGTTGAGTAGGAAGGCGCGGCCCTTGTCGCGGCGGTTGGCATTGAGGAGGTGCGGGTCGGGCCCCTTCGACACGAACTCGCCGTCGAGGGAGAGATCGCTGCGGGTGAGGGCGAAACGGAGGGCGGCGGCGTTGACGGTGGCGGGATAGCCGTCGACGGGACCGGTGTATTCCTGGTACTTGCCGACCTGGCTGCCGCCGAGGATGACACGTGTCTTCGGCTCGCTGTATCCCGCCAGTTTCGTGAGGTCGACCTCGGCATCGACCCCGCGCGTGATCGCGGCACTATGCTCGAAGAATCGTCGCGTACGCCCGTAGAGGGCCTTGACGGCGAGCCATGACGTCGGATTCCCCTGGATGTTGACGCCTTCGATGGCGTTGTTGATGCCGATCTGTCGGTTCTCCCAGGAACGGAGGATGAGGCCGCTGCCGAACTGCTCGTAGAAGTCGCCCGCCGTGATCGAGAAGCGCGCTTCAGCATAGCGGACGTATCGGTTGACGATCTTGCTCCCGGCCTTCACGGGCACGGGATAGTAGCCGAGGATGGGCGGCAGGTAGCTCTCGAACTGCAGGCCGCCCGAGAAGCCGCCATGCGTGTAGTCGAGCTTAAGGAAACTGTTGGTGCCGAAGCGGTCCTGCGGCACCACGGCACCGATGCGGGCATCGCGGAGGTAGTTCTGCGCGAGACCCTCGTAGCTGCCGTTGAGGTGCCCGCGGATCAGCCCGCCGGGCGTCTGCGCTTGCGAGAGGCAGGGCACCATGCAGCAGAGAAGGAGTACGTGTTGGAAGGCTTTGCGGGAGTGGGGCATCCGGTGGGGATTGAAGGATGGATGGGTCAGCGGCTGCGCAGGGCCTTGTAGAGTTCCTCCTCGGCACCTGCGGAATAGCCGGTACGCCGGTAGATCACGCGGCCGCCGCGAATGACCATCATGTGCGGGACGTCGGTGATGTTGAGTGCGCGCTTGAGTTCGCTGTTGGTGTCCATGAGGATCTCGAAGTCCCAGCCCTTGCCGCGCACGAAGGGCTTGACACGTTGGGAGGTGCGCGTATCGTCGATGGATACGCCGACGAGCCGGAAGGGGGTGTCGGGACTCCGGTCGGCCAGGTCGTCGGTGATATTGTCGAGCTCGGCGATGCAGGGCACGCACCAGGTGGCCCAGAAGGAGACGACCAGGGCCGTGTCCCGGCCACGGGCCGCGAGGTCGGCGAAGTCGACCGTGCGCCCGTCCATGTCGCGCAGCCGCACGGAGGGGAACTGCTGCTGCGCACCCGCCGAAAGGCATGCCAGCAGCGATAGGATGATGGGGAATCGGAACGTCATGTGAGCGAATTACGCCAATTATCGGGATTCTCCGGCGGGATTGCCGTCGGTAACACTTATTTTGTGCTTCCAAAAAACAAACCATGCGACCCTTTGACAGACGCCTCCTTCCCGTCTTCTCGGCCCTCCTGATCACGCTATCCTGCAAGAAGGAAGGAACGGACCTCGGCGGCGGAGGCAATCCAACCGCCGCCACCCTCAAGCTCACCCTCTCCACGCAGTCGGTGGAATTGAACGGATACGACTATGTGGACATCGTCGTGAAGGACGGCAACGGCACCGACGTGACGGCTTTCTGCAGCATCTTCCTGAACGATACGGAGAGCATCTCCAACAACTTCGTGCCCAACGCCCTCGGCACGTTCAAGGTCACAGCCAAGAAGAGCGGCACCGTCTCGGACGAGAAGACGCTGACCGTCGTCGCGCGCACCGCCTCCCCCTTCCCACAGAAGGCGCTGGTGGAGGACGTGACCGGCACCTGGTGCGGATACTGCACGCGGGTGGCCTGGAAGCTCGAGAACTACGTGGCCGCCAACCCGCGCTGCATCGTCGTGGGCATCCACGGCGGAGGCACCGACCCATTCAACTTCCAGTACTATCCCACCTACAACACGCAGTTCAACATCACCGGCTATCCATCGGCCATCGTGAACCGCCGGCGCAAATGGACGGAGAGCAACTCCGAACTCGACGCGGCCCTGCAGCAGTGGGCGCCCGTGGGTCTCTCCATCACCAGCGGCGTGAGCAGCAGCAGCATCACCGGCACGGTGAAGGTGAAGTTCAACGTGACGACGCTGCGCCCCATGCGGCTGGTGGTCGCCCTGGTGGAGAATGGCCTCGTACACCCGCAGGTCAACTACTACTCCCCGCAGTACGGCACGACGCCCTATCTCTACGGAGGGGTGAGTCCCATCAACGACTTCGTGCACAAGAGCGTGCTGCGGCGTACGGCCACCGACCTCTTCGGCGACGCGATCCCGCAGAAGGAGATCGTGAAGAATAGCGAGTATTCCTTCCCGTTCACCATGCCCGTGGCGGGCAATGTGTACGGAGGGGCCGCCTATACGGCCAACACTGCCAAATGCGCCATCGTGGCCTTCGTGATCGACGGCTCCTCCGCCAACGAAGGGGCCCTGAACACGCAATATGCCGAAGTCGGCAAGACGGTGGGCTACACCAACTGACATCCACGCATCATGAACGCGACAGCCGCCGACCTCCACCGGCGGCTGTTCGATGTCCATGGACAGCCATGCCAATCGGGTACAGCCAATCGCCAATGGAGGGATCGGGCGGTTGAGGGGCAGTCAGTACCTTCTCCTGCAAACCCGGTACGCATGAAACCCCTCATCCTACTGCTTTCCTGCCTGATCGCATGTCCATCTTTCGCGGGTGGCCCACAGGACCCATCCCCGGTCCTGCGCATCGCCCGGAACGAATAGAAGTCGCAACTCGGGATGGCGGCCCGTGGGATACAGACCTCCTATGGCATCGATAACCGTCTGGCCGACGGCGCCTTCGCCTTCCGCATCTACATAAGCCGGGGCTGTATCAAGGTGCAGGATACCGGCCTCCAATGCCATGTGTATGGTGCGCAGCGCTTCCCTCCGATCTACGGGTCCCCAAAGACCGGCAAGGCCGGCCGTGCCAAGGGCGATGCGTGTGGTATCAAAGCCCTGAGACACGAGGTCAGGCGATGAGCGGTCCTACGACAGTTCCTGAGACGTCTGTCAGTCGGTAGCGCCGCCCCTGCGACTTAAACGTAAATCGCTCGTGGTCGATGCCGAGCAGGTGCATGATAGTGGCCTGGAAGTCGTGGACATGCACCCGGTCCTTCACCACGTTGTGCGCGAAATCGTCTGTCTCGCCATAGACAAGTCCGGCCTTAGTGCCGCCTCCGGCCATCCAGATGGTATACGCACCGGGATGGTGGTCGCGGCCGAAGCCCTCCTGGGTGAGTTTCCCTTGAGAGAAGCTTGTACGCCCAAACTCTCCACCCCAGATCACCAGGGTGTCTTCTAGGAGACCGCGCTGCTTGAGGTCTTTGACGAGTGCTGCGGAGGCCTGGTCGGTCTGCCGGGTAGCCCGTCGGATGCCGGACCGCAGGCCGCCATGGTGGTCCCATCCCAGATGGTAGAGCTGTACAAACCGAACATCGCGCTCTGCGAGTCGGCGGGCGATGATGCAGTTATGTGCGAAGGTGCCGGGCTTGAGTACATCGTGGCCGTACATATCCAATATATGCTGCGGCTCATCTGACAGATCCGTGATCTCTGGTATGGCCATCTGCATGCGATACGCCATCTCGTGTTGGCGGATCTGGCTTTCTATTTCAGGATCCTGCCATAGGTTGTTCTGCAGACTGTCGAAGCGCCGGAGGTAGTCGAGGGCATGACGCCTGTCCATTCGGTCGACCCCGTCAGGGTTGTTCAGATAGGGCACGGGCTCTTGGGTCGACATAAACTGTACCCCTTGATGATGGGAGGGCAAGAAACCGTTGCTCCAGGATGCGTTGGAGATGGGCTGGTCGCCGCCACCCTTGGAGAGCATGACGATGAAGGCGGGCAGGTTTTCATTGAGACTACCAAGCCCGTAACTCAGCCAGGAGCCCATGCAGGGCCTTCCGCTAAGCTGGTTGCCGGTCTGCGTGAAGATGACAGCCGGCTCGTGGTTGATCTGCTCGGTAAACATAGATCGGACGACGCAGAGATCGTCTACGATGGAAGCCGTATGGGGGATGAGTTCCGACATCCATGTCCCGTTCGCGCCCCAACGGCTAAAGTCAGCGGCCGGCATCGCCAATGGGAAGCTATACTGATTGCTCACCATGCCCGAGATGCGGTTCTTGCCGACGACCGACTCGGGAATCTCCTGCCCGTGCATTGCATAGAGCCGGGGCTTGTAGTCGAACAGCTCCATCTGCGAAGGGCCGCCCGCCTGAAAAAGATAGATGACGCGCTTGGCACGGGGAAGGAAATGGGGATGTACGAGGGGTTGATTCACATCGTCTGTAGCAGTCGCGGGAGAGACTACCTTATCCCTTGCCCGACCACAAGACAACAGCCCTTGCAGGGCGATGCTACCCAGCCCGAGGGCCGAGCCCTTTAGAAAATCCCGTCGGTGCGCCGACTGTCGTCTTAGATACTGCTCCTCCATCATACGCTTATTTTCGGGTCAGGAACTCATCCGTATTCATCAAGGAATGAGAGACTTCGGCAAGGCATGCAAGGCTCAGCGGGTCATCGGTCTGGGCAACTTCCGTACCGACGGAAAGTCTTGCCTTCACCTTGTCCGGGGCAGCCTTCAGCCGTTGCAGCACATCGCTGTACATCTGCTGCATGAGGTGGGATTCGGCCTGTGAGGGCTTCCTTCCTGTTATCAGGCGGAAGCCAAACTCCAGCTTGTTGCCCAGCGTCGACCCGCCTTCCCGCTGCATGCGAAGTGCGATAAAACGAGCAGCCTCATAGATCTGGGGGTCGTTCAGCATCGCCAGCGGCTGCATCGGAGAACTGGAAACCGTCCGTCGGACAGTACAAAAGTTTCGGTCTGGCGCGTCAAAGATCTGCAGGAAAGGCACGATGCTGGTGCGCTTACGTACGGTATAGATGCTCTTACGGAAGCGATCCTCGCCAGAAGATGCCTCATACTGATATCGCCATGATTTATCGCTCAGCTCTTCCCAGAGGCCGGCCGGCTGGTAAGGGTATACGCTGGGGCCTCCGAGCTTCATGGATAGCAGTCCCGCGGCTGCCAGCGCGTTGTCGCGCAACATCTCAGCAGGCCATCTATAACGGGGATGTCGAGAGAGCCAGCGGCTGTCGGGGTCTGCCCTTCGGGTATTCATATCCGTTGTGGCTGACTGTCGATAGGTAGCACTTGTGAGGATGTACTTCAGCAGCGCCTTCGTATCCCAGCCATGTTCCCGATACCACACAGCAAGGTGGTCCAGCAGTTCGGGGTGTGACGGCTGTGCGCCCTGACTGCCGAAGTCGTCGGAGGTCGACACAATGCCTTTTCCGAAGACCAGCTGCCAGATGCGGTTGACGGCGACACGGGCCGTGAGAGGATTTCGATCATCAAATAACCATCGGGCCAGCCCCAGGCGGTTGCGCGGAAGGTGCTCAGGGAATGGTAGGATGGCAGTAGGCGTGGAAGGATTTACCTCCTCCCCGTGTATGTCGTAATTGCCGCGCTTCAATAGAAAGGTCTTACGTGGCCGGGGCAGGTCGCCCATGACCATAGACTCCTTCAGCGTATCGTATAGGGCATTGAGCATGACGCGTGCTCGTAGCAGGTCTGTCGTGTCGGATATTTTGTGTGAAAGGCCCTTTGAGAAGGGCTTGAGGGCATAGAGGTGCGAGACCTCGCGAGGTGTGAGCCTGCCGTCAAACAAGTGAAATTCATCGACTTCTCCGCCGGGCATCGTCTTGTCCAAGGCCTTCTCCCCAAAGTTGAGGCCGGGGAGACTGTATTTGTGGTTGCTGTAGCGTTGTCGGATATTCTTGTAGAGATGATCGTACTCGACCGCCAAGGGTACGGGCCTGCCATCGATATAGAGGCTTACCCCGGCGGCGCGGCTACTGCCATCGTATACCACAGCGACATGGTTCCAGCGTACCGAGTCCAACTCCACCCGGGATACCACGCTCACAGCATCGTGCGGGTAGCTATGGACAAGGCGGAACATAGGCTTGTTCTCCATCATTAGCAGGTCCCATCCCTGATAGCCATAGCGATGATTCTCGGAATGATAGAGGACGGTGGCCTTGGGGTCGCGCCGGTTGGGCTTGATCCAGATGTCGAGGGAGAAGGGGTCGTGACGTTCGTAGTAGCCGGTCTTCGGGGCAGGAATGTTGGCCAGTGTTTGGTCATTGTAGCGGAGCGACCTGCCGTTCACACCTTTGCCAAATTCGGCTTTCCGGTACTTGGCTCCTGCCAGCGGATCGCAACCATTGCGGAAGACCCCGGTGGCGGAATCTTTGGCAGTGGCAAGGTCGAAGTCGAGGTGGGCGACAATTTTGGAAGACAGAGAGGCGGCGATGGCCATGTCTGGCAGTCCGGCCTGATGCACCCTATGCGATTGGAACTGTATTTCGTCGGCTTTTTCTAGCCGAAGTACCTCAGCCTTCCAATGGGCTATGGCCCGATCCTGCTCAGGAGTCGAGAGTCGTACGGTGGGGCCAGGTACGACATCGGCTCCTCCGTAGTTGGGGCTGCCCTTCTCAAAAGTGCTGTTGAAAAATGCAAAAAGCGAGTAGTAATCCTTTTGCGAAACAGGATCGTACTTATGGTCATGACACTTAGCACAGCCAAGGGTCATGGCCATCAAGGCTGTCCCCAGCGTATTGGTCCGATCGGTCACATACTCGACACGGTATTCTTCTTCGATGATGCCTGCCTCTGAGTTTTGCTTGTGGTTGCGGTTGAAGCCGGTGGCCAGGACCTGCTCCTGCGTGGCATTGGGCAGAAGGTCACCGGCAAGCTGCCAGGTCACAAACTGATCATAGGGGATGTTTCTGTTGAAGGCACTGATGAGCCAGTCGCGCCAGGGTGACATATCGCGATGCTTATCGTCAAGATAGCCATGACTGTCTGCAAACCTAGCCACATCGAGCCAGTAGGCAGCCATCCGCTCCCCATAGTGAGGACTGGCGAGCCAGCGATCGATCAGCTGTTCGTAGGCATTGGGGGCCTTATTGGAGAGGAATGCGTCGATCTCATCAATAGAGGGTCCGAAGCCTCTGATATCAAAACTCAAGCGTCGGATCAGGGTCTCCCGGTCCGCTTCAAGCGCGGGCTTAAGCCCTTTTTCATCTAGCGTATGGAGGATAAATCGATCCAAATCGTTGCAGGGCCAGTCCTTTTGCTGCACAGATGGTACCTTGGGTTTTTCTGCCGGGACGAAGGCCCAGTGGGGTTTGTATTTGGCTCCTTGAGCAATCCACTTCAGCAGTACGGCCTTTTCATAATCTGTCAGCATGAGGTGGGATGCAGGTGTGGGCATCAGGTACTCGGGGTCTGTACTTAGAATCCGATGAGCCATTTCACTGGCGGCTGGACTGCCCGGGCGGATGGCCTTGCGTCCCGACTCCGTAACCTTACTATAGGCAAAAGATGAAATATCCAGTCGGAGGTCGGCCTTCTGCTTGGCTATATCGGGTCCATGGCAGGAAAAACATTTATCGGAGAGAATACCCTTGACGTCACGGTTAAAGTCTATATCATCTGGTAACAAATCATAGGCATGAGCAACCCCTGCAGGCATATCAATAGCCGTCGAGAAAACACTGTATAGGTACCAACAAAGTCCCCCAAACAGCATGGCCAGAAAAAATCGCCACCACATAATGAGGAAAATGTGTTTATTAAACTAAAGTAAGAAATAATAAGACTCATAAAGCATAGGGATAGGTGGGGTAGTGTATTTTCCCGTCGAAGTCGGAGAGCGCCGTTCTCCTTGAAAATTTGCCTCTATTAATACTATTCGGTTAATACATAAATCGGGCCGGTGTTCAGCATCTTGTATGTCAAAAAATATGGAGCTTATGTTCTACTCAAAGAAAGGTCTGGTCAGAAGCGCCTAATTACTGAAAGACATTATGGAACCTTGAAGAGGATGGAGGAGACCAATCGGGTATACTCCATATCTTTTGAATTACGCACATGCAGTTGATCTTTAAAATAGATAGTATCCTTATAGATGTTGGATAGGTCGTAGTACTTGATGCCAGATTTGGCAATGGCCTTCTTGAAATGATGCTGATCTGCCTGCGTCTCTCCCCAGGCAGGAATATATGGTGGCGAATAAAGGATTAGTTCCTGCACACCATTTTGCAGCAAATAGTTCTTTAGAGTGATGATATTCTCGATTCTAAGATGATCCTGCGTGAAATCTACATCAAGCCTAGGATTGACAACGTAATGGTTCATTTTGATATTTACAGTATCCAAATACTCATTGAAATCAAAGCCCGAGAGTATTTTTTTGAAGCTGTTCAAAACAAGGGAGGGGGTGATATTCTTATTATTTTCAGCATAAAAGCGAAATGGATATCTGGCTTGTATCCATTGCTCTCGGAAAAGATATGGCTGATAAATAAACTGTTTTTTACTCTGCAGTCTGGACCCAAATTTTTGATCTACCTGTAAAATTATCTTATCGGCTTTGTTCCCTGAACGGAAGAAAAAATATAGTAGTTCGATGATATCATCGAGAACGTATGCGGGAGAAGAAAAATTAAGTACTTTTTTCCCGGTCACGAAAGACACATAGGGTGCCCTCAACGGAAGCGTACGTGAATCTCCAGCAATGATATAATCAACTTTCTGATTTTTTGAAATGCCATGTACTGGAACCTGGGAAAGCGTCCAAGTATAAAAAATGTCTGTCAAAATGAGCAAGACATGAATTGATATAATGATAATGAATATTTGACCGACAAATCTTTTCATACTTCTCAGAATTGGAAATAGATGAATTCTACACTTCCAAAATTTCCGACCGTAAAAATCAGTAGACCCAAGATGAGGGACTCCAACAATAAAAAGAAAGTATTATAACGCCCTGAAAAATAACCCTTCTGCGCCAAGATGTCAATCAGGATACTAGACAGCAATAAAAGATTGATATTCCACTTTACGAAATAACCTCCAAGTGACCATGGGTGTGAGGCCATGCCTGAAAAATAATCAATTGCCTGCTGGAGGTCAACTGACCTGAAAAAAACGTAACCAATACAGACCAAGGAAAAAGTCAGCAGGATGGCAGGTAGATCCTTCCAGGAAAAGGCACCCTGGCTTTTTACCGCTAAACTCCTAACCCCCTTTTTACGATAGACATGAGGTAAGTAATACAACCCGTGTAAAGCGCCCCAGATAACAAAATGCCAGGCCGGACCGTGCCATAGACCCGATATGATAAATGTGATCATGACTGCTAGCATGATGCCATGCCGACCCATACCCCTCCATTCAATGGCGATTGGTGTAAACACGTAATCATTCAGCCAGGAGGACAAACTGATATGCCAGCGGCTCCAAAATTCAGGGATCGAACGGCTGAGATATGGTGAACGGAAATTCTCTAATACCTCGATGCCAAATAACCTTGAAACGCCCCGTGCGATATCGGTATAACCGCTAAAGTCAGCATATACCTGTATGGCAAAATAGATACTCCCTAAGATGAGTGCCACACCCCCATAAATGGTATGATCCTGAAATATTCGATCAACCTCTACTGCCACTAAATCTGCTATCACCAATTTTTTGAAGAAGCCCCACAGGATGATACGAAAACCATCGATGGCCATATGATAATCGAAAGTCCTTCTCTTTTGTAATTGAGGAAGAAGGTGGGTGGCCCGCTCTATGGGTCCTGCCACGAGGAGGGGGAAATAGCAGACAAAAACACTATACACAAAAGGGTCATTAATCGACCGAATTCTGCCAAAATAAATATCTATCACATACGAGAGACCATGAAATGTATAGAACGAGATTCCAATCGGCAGTATGATATTAAGGGTCCAGGGGTTGACCTGAAAGCCGAGTGTCTCAAGTAAAGATGTTGCAGAACTAATAAAGAAATTGAAATACTTAAAAAATCCAAGGATAAGCAAATTGAGTATAACAGTCGTCCAGAGGATGAGTTTTTTTCTTCCTTCCCAGGTAGTAGTTTCAATTGCCATACCTGCGAGATAGTCCAATAATGTGGAGAAGGCAAGTAATAAGAGAAAGCGCCAATCCCACCAGCCGTAGAAAATGTAGCTAGCGAATAACAATACGGCATTTTGCCATCTTTCTTTTCGCTGAATGTTCAGCCAGTAGAGGAAGAAGACAATGGGCAGAAAGATGAGAAAGGATATAGAATTAAACAGCATGATATTCTAATTGTGAATAAATACTGAGGGCGATATGATTGAGCACAATCAGTTTTATTTATTCAAATATGATGATTGCCTTGAATCTTTTTTACCTGTAGTACTTTAAAAGATACATAACTGGCATGGTCAAAATCCTTTTTTTCGGTGATATATACTTGGTCTATAAAATTGGATGTATCATGGTAGAGACTATAAAATTCAAAATACCGGAACCCTTCGTGGGAAACAATATATTTGTATCATTCTACATTTGATTGGATTTTTCACATCCGGGGGCATTGGGAGGGATATACAAGATAATCTCTTTAATGCCATGCTTCTGTGTGTATTTTATCAGTGCAAGAATGTCTTTTATTCAAAACTTAATCCTGGAGTCATCCTATTTCAGCCTCGAATTATCAACATAGCTGCTGACATTTATATAGACAGAGTCGATGCATGCATCCACCCGCTCATCCAAGATATCGTGGATAAAATTCCGCTCCACATAAGGACTTTTCAACCCAGTGCATTCAGATCCCTGAGGATATCCCCAACGCATTTCCAACTTTGAATCTGTAATGACTTGAATTTAACCTTGAATTTTTTTTCAATGGCTACCACTATATAAATATGATTCAACGAATCCCATCCAGGAACATCTTTTGCAGCCGATTGCTCGTTCACTTCTATTTCATCATTTTCCAGCACATCACGAAATATGGGTAATAGGTCATTGATCGTCTTCTCCATGGATTGAAATTTTTGATTGCAAAAAACGGTGCGTTGAGATATCAAGACGATAGTGGTTTTCACCGGATGCCTGGAACCCTAGCTTGGGGAGCAGATCCTTTACCAACTTGTTTTTAGCTGTTGGAAGATATTCTCCGTGCAAAGTTGATATTCCCCGGGAACGCAACCGTTCTACTACCTGATTTAGCAGCAGCTCTTCTACCGTCCTTTTGAGGACCCGGCAAGACATGATCCAGGTATCAATAGATGCCTCCCCGTTGCCCAGCAACTGGATGATCACAAGACTAATTAATCCATAATTTCCGTAAGTATCCTTCAACTCCACCGAAAATGTTTCATAGCCCTCATCCTGTATGAGTTGCTTTACTTCGGCTACGCTATAACGTACGGTGCGCAGGTTGAACTGATTGGAGCGAAGGGTCAGTTGTGAGATCCGCTCTACCTCCTGCTGCCGGAAGCAGGAGATCTTTGCCACCATTTGTAACGACTCAAGGAAATCGTCCATATTGGTGACGGACTGCGCCAGCTGCTGCCGTTTACTCTCCTCCTGGTATTGACGGGTACGCTCATGATCTGTACCTGAGTAACTGGGTGTCTCAAAAAGATTCGCAGCAATCATAAATGGCAGATACAGAGCCGGATCTTCCGGCAGTTCGGGGACAGTCACATCTGGCAGGTGCTTGCGGACGATGTCCCGCTCAGCAGGATTATCGTCCAGGAAAACCATCGCATCAAAACCAATGTTCAATACCTGCTGAATCCTGGCGATATTATCTGCTTTACTGTCCCAATTGGCCATGAATACCGATATATCTTCCAGGCGCAACACCATCTCTGGATGATGCAGAAAAGCCATCTTAGCAATATCTTCATCATTCTTTGAGCATACCGCCAGAATGATTCCTCGGTTAACCAACTCTTTGAGCCATCGCTGGAACCGGGTAAATGCCTTACCGATGCCTAAACTTCCTACCTGTATACCCTCTATGCCATCATCACCTATGATCCCCCCCCAGAGGGTATTATCGAGGTCAAGGATAACACATTTATGAAACTTACCTTGCTGGCTTCTGATGATGGAGATCGAAGCATCTGACACCCAGTCCAGATAGGATAAACTGTAATGTAGATCAGCATTCACAGTCATAGGGAAATCAGTCAGCGACTCCAACATTTCTTCCGGCCGCCCATTTACCAATATCAAATTATCTATTACTGTGGCAAGCTCATGCAATAGGTAGTTGACCTTAGTACTTTGATATTGCCAAGATATAGTGAGCTTATTGCCAAAATGTCCGAATATATTATCCGTGAGATGGACGGCATGGACGGGTATAATCACTTTACAGGAAGGCAGAAATCTGGCTATCCTATCCAAATGTCCACGACATCTTTCTACATACGCTTGAGCAAAAAAAGCCCGCTCGGAATTCCCTAAGGCATAAAATTGATCCCTTAGACCTAAGGTAGACTCGTGCCACAATACAAATGAGGGTTGAAAAGTATAGAGTCCTGCACCCGGATCTAGCAATTCCATATCAGTAGTGCCATATTCTGCGACGTATGACTCTACGGAAAGTCGGTATCTCCTAGCGGTCATTTGAATACATCGTTCCATGAACTGCATGGCATAATTCCCGAGGATGGCAACACGTACCGGCGCTGTGATCTTATTCATCTCAATACTCAAGACTATCAATTATCATGTGGGAATTGACCCAATACTTTTAGCGTTTTGATCAGACGCACAAGATGTAGACTTATACAAAATACAGCCCATCAAGTATGGGCATGTATTTTTAAAGAGCTAATCACAGTCGTCAAGACCATACTTATTCATAGGGTAAATCTTGCCAGCAGATCCGCTTCCATACAATAGGAAACGTCCTGATCTGAATGTAAAACATAGACAAAATACGGCACTATTTCGCTCATTGTCAATACGCTTTGAATCAAAGGACCCTATTTGAATGGACTTAGCGAAAATGGCAAATAGACAGCAGTACGGTGTTCGTGTTTGTAAAAGTCTTAAGAAGGATTGGAAGAAAAGGTCCTCTCGCGGGGCAGAACATCTATTCGGTTGCTCAGTCCAAATCTTATGCGAAACATATCAGCAATACTCCATATCCTTCACAGCCTTTAGATGTAATTAGTCGAAAAAAAATAATATGCCCCTGGTATAGGTTCGAAAAATTCAAAGTAGATAAGATGGATCATTAAGACCATCGCCAACTCGTACGATATAATAATTTTAGAATATTCATAATAATCAATGAGTCTGTAAAAAACAATTTATACTATATCAACAAAGAAAGTATTGTTACGTCCTCATATTTTCATAAGAATCGTGAAGATAAAGAATGGTTCGGTGGTTAAGTCTTGCATTTGAAAACGCTCCACAAGAACTTTTAATAAACGAGCTCAATGAGAAACCCAAAAAATAAGGGTTTTGTATTTTTTGCCCTAGCATATATACATCCTAAAATAGACGACTGCCAAGACAAGTATATCCCCTTGTTGCTCAGCGGGATTTGAGAAAAATTCCATCTACTGGCCCGACAAGACCGTCGGCAAGGAAAAGCTTCTTAAAAGAACCCCAGGAGGAATCGTCTTCTATGCATGTAAAAAGCTTGGAGCATGAATGTATAACATCCAACGAAAGGGGCCGGTGACAGGAAGTAGCCATCTGGAAAATGCGAGGCTCTGCGATATCCCGAAAAATGATACCTTAACCGCTGCAATGAAACAAATGAAAATATGACGATATCCGGGAAGAAAAAAGGAAGTCTGCTGCCCGCGCTGATCGTAGCGGGCATGTCGCTCGGCACGGCCTGGGCCATCCGCGGGCAGTTCGGACATGAGCACGGTGCCGCCTGGGCGGGCGCCATCGGCACCTTGGCCACACTAGTGATTGCGGGTCGCCGCGACTGGCTGGCGAAGGGCTTCTACGCCACAATGGCGGGCGGCCTTGGTTGGGGCATCGGCGGCATGATGAGCTACGGACTCCTGGTGGGCTATGGCCAGGCGAACGATATCGGCAATGCCTCTTACGGACTCGCGATGCTCTTCATCGTCGGCGGGCTCTACGGCTTCATCGGCGGCGGACTCCTGGGACTTGCGCTGAGCGACAGTCCCCGCAAAAAAGTCTCCTGGCATCTGGTGCTGCTGGAGATGATCGGCGGCGGTATCCTCTTCTACTTCTTCCTCACCGAGCAATTTGGATGGCTGGCCAACCCGCCTCGCTCCGAGCTGTGGACAGCCTGCCTGGGTATGGCCTGCGCACTCGCCTGGCATCTGCATCGGTATGGCATGACGGCCGCCCTCCGCACCGCCGTTTACGCCGGCCTCGGTGGCGGCTTCGGCTTCGCCTCCGGTAATTTCCTGCAGGTACTAGGACAGGTGTCCGGCATCGCGTTCAACTTCTGGAATGTAATGGAGTACTCGCTGGGCTTCTGGGGCGGCGTGGGACTGGCCTATGGAGTACTCACATCGGCATGGGAGCAGCCTTCGGAAGACCCATTCGACAAACGCCATGCACAGTCCTTCCACCTCGTGATGCTGGTGTTCATCGTCCCCTTCGTGATGTGGCAGCAGAACTTCGAGCGCGACAGGATTGTCGAAACCTACGGGCGACTGCTCTCAGCAGCACAAGCGATCGAGTTCTATCCCCTCGTATGCTGGCTCCCGATCGCCTGCACCTTCGCAGCAGGCCTGTATTGGTGGCGCAGGCAGCGGGCAGCACCGGGCAATCCCGACCCCGCCGAGATGCGCAGCTTCCTCTTTGCGCACTGGGGCCTCTACATGCTGCTAAGCTGGGTCATCACCGGTGCAATCGTCAGCCCCTACCGCATCGAGCAATACCTCTACTTGGCCAACTTCATCGCCGTATGGTGGTGGATCGGTAAGGTGGGTATGGAAAACCCGAAGCTAGGCCTCGAGCCTCGGCGCTACCTCGTCCTGACAGGATCGATCGCTATTGCCATCGTGCTCATGGCAGCGATTGCCATCTCGACGCGTGGTACGTACGAGAACTCCAGGGTCCGGTTTGAAGTGGCTCCAGCGGGGGCCGACACTACAACTAGGCAGTAATCACCGGCCGACCCGCAGCAGCCACACGTCAGATACCTTCGAGTGCTGACGCCAATTGAGATGAGATTCTTCGGGCACATCGAAGGTCACACGCATTTCGCCGTCGCTGTAATATCTTGGGTCGATCAGGAACTCCTTAAACTCTTCCATCCCCTTGCCATAGAGAATCGGCTCTATGCGTCGGCCGTCAACGCGCAACAGGGCATCCCCATATCCAGCGATGCGGAGGATGTACTGAGCGCGGGGGTCGAGGTCGGTGTACTCCAGCACCGGGAAATTCTGATAGGTCTGCGTCGACAGCCGTCTCCGGCTGCGGCCGTTCTCCCAAAGGAA
>Ga0194110_10001331_pt1 | contig 31574 bp, 27 predicted proteins | sample TA2Kig1200mmetaG_FD_146192 | JGI IMG/M metagenome (GOLD analysis project Ga0194110, IMG submission 146192) | Freshwater microbial communities from Lake Tanganyika, Tanzania - TA2015032 Kigoma Deep Cast 1200m | ecosystem: Environmental > Aquatic > Freshwater > Lake | place: Tanzania: Lake...
CTGCCCCCTCTCCTGAATGGAGAGGGGGAACGGCACGGCCCTGCGTTGTCAGGGTGCCCCTCTCCGTTCAGGAGAGGGGGCAGGGGGTGAGGCAATGCACTCAAGCACGACCCTTAGCGTTCAGTACCGCCCCGTCGGGCGCAGCGTGAAGGGGAGGCTTGCCGTCAACTCGAAATTCGAAACCCGAGACTCAGAACCTGCCGTCCCACTCCAGGAGTGACATCATGCCCAAGCGCGCGGTCTTCATCCTCGGCGAACCCGAGTACGAGTCTCACCTCACGATGCCGGCCATTGCGGAGGAGCTGGAGGATCGGGGCGAGACCCGGGCGAGCGTCTGCATCAGCAGCCACATCCCCGACAACCCGGACTTCCCCGAGTCGCACTTCCCCGGGCTGGAGGCGCTCGCAGACGCCGACGTGGCGGTCTTCTACACGCGGTTCCGCGTGCTGCCCGAGGCGCAGATGCAGATCATCAAGGCCTACCTGGACGCGGGGCGCCCGGTCGTCGGCCTGCGCACGTCCACGCACGCGTTCCGGTTCCCCGAGGGGTCGCCGTGGCACTCGTGGAACGAGGGCTTCGGAAGGAACGTGCTCGGCACGCCGTGGATTTCCCACCACGGGGGTCAGTCCAGCACGCAGGTCACGAAGCTACCGGGGACGGCGGGGCACCCGATCCTCGAGGGCATCGAGGACAGCTTCCACGTCCGCTCGTGGCTCTACATGGTGCTGCCGCTGCCCGACGACTGCGCGCAACTGCCGTGGGGAGTGCCCGTCGGCGCGCAGGGCGAGGTGCAGGAGAACCCGGTGGCGTGGACGCGCACGCACAACGGCGGCCGCGTGTTCTACACGAGCCTCGGCCACCCGGACGACCTGGCCGTCCCGTCCGTGCGGACCCTCGTTATGAACGGCATCCGGTGGGCGCTGGAGTAGGGCAAGACGAAGACAGCACGTCCGTCCGGCAGACGCGCCACGCGGCCGGGTTGCCGTCCCCGTCTTGCCGCCCGATGTCGGTTACTTGCCCGAGGGCGCCGGTCCCCCTGCGGGCCCGCCCATCTTGCCTGGGCCGCCCGTGGGCCCGGGTCCCTGCTGCTTCATGGTCTCCTGCATCTTCTGTTGCGACTGCTCCTGCAACTGCTTCTGATCCGCGGGCGCCATCGCCTTGCCGCCCTTGGGCTTGAGGAACACGAAATAGCCTAAGGCGACAACGATGATCACCACGATGAGGATCACGACGATCGCCACAGCCGGCGACAGGCCCTGCTTCATGGCTGCACCTCCCGGTGCGTTATGCGGCGGACCCAGATGGGTGCCTCGTCCCGCCACGTTGACAGCGTTCGCGGTTTCGCCGGCCATTGGCGTTTTCCCTCTCCCGCGGAAAAGTCCCCTCAGCAAGAAGGACTCCGCACCTCCCGGAGCGAACTAGTTTCCTGTGAGCTGCGTTACACTCCGCCGGTCGGCCCCGTAGCTGCTGTTGGGCAACCGAGCCATCCCCTGAGAGGAGCCCTGATGATGCCACGCGGTCGAGGCTTCACACTGATTGAGCTGCTGGTGGTCATTGCGATCATTGCCATCCTGGCAGCGATCCTGTTTCCCGTGTTCGCGAGAGCACGTGAGAAGGCGCGCCAGGTCAGTTGTCTCTCCAACGAGAAGCAGGTGGTGCTGGGTCTACTGATGTACGCGCAGGACTACGACGAGCGCCTAATGGCCCCCCGGCATCCTGGCCGGGGATGCCCGAGTCCCACGGGGGCCGACAATGGGCATCGGACGTACAAGGTGCTGGTGAACCCCTACATCAAGAGCACGCAGCTCTGGAAGTGCCCGAGTGAGGATACGAACCGGTTCGAGTCGAACGTGGCTCAGGAGGGCATTCAGGACATCCGCGGCCACTACGGGCTAAACAACGCGACGACGTGCGGATGGAAGGGCCCGAGCGCCGGGATCCGCGCCTTCCCGGCTCAGGCGAGCCTCATCATCATCGCCGAGAGCCCCCTTCCCGACACCGGCGGTCACCACGTTGGCTGCGGGTTAGGGTGCTGCAACATCACCTGGCTTCGCACGATCCACAATGGGGGCATGAACTTCGGCTTCTACGACGGCCACTGCAAGTGGATGAAGCTTGGCGCGACGATGGGCCCACTGGCCGCCGAGCCTGACCCGGGGTACCTGTGGGATCAGCCGGGCTGGACCGGGTACGATGGGGGCCGGGTGAACTGCGTCAAGAACCGCTACCGCTCGGACTACTCCGTCAACTGGGAGCCGAGGTACAAGTAGCGCCTCTCGGCCGTGACCGCCGTACAACAGGCCTTGGGGCGGAGGCTCTCCCTCTCGTCTCGAGGAAGTACGCTGGCACGAGCGGCGGCAGGGGCGGTGGGGATGCCAGCGCAAACGCGCAAGGTCCCGGCCCACTGCCGGAGGGGCGCGATGACCCGATCGGGGCCCGTGGCGTTTGCGGGCCCCGGTGTCATTCACGTGCCCCTGGCCGCCGGTGGGCTGCCCCCAGCGACTCCCCGAGGCCCATCCTCCGATCTCCCGCCGTGGCTTCCCCGCGGGCGAGCAGCAAGCCCGCGCCCCTCCACCCAACGGGCAATCGGGCCGGTACCCCTGGTCGGAAGCGAAGCGGAGACACCATGCCGGTCCCCCGGGCCCCCGACGGACTGACGTTGCGTTCGCGTTCTGCCCGCCCAGGATGGGAGGGAGAGCGACGCCCGCGGTTGGTCTCCTGACAACGGCCCGTGTGGAGCACACCCAGACAGCAACAGACTCCGGTGAGCCATTCACCGCTCACCGAGGAGGTGAAGTGAGCCGCCTTGCCGCCCGATGTCGGTTACTTGCCCGAGGGCGCCGGTCCTCCGGGAGGCGTGCCCATCCCGGGCTGGCCGCCCATGGCCGGGTTCCCGCCCACTTGCCCGGCCTTCTGCTTCTGCTGCATCTCCATCATGTTCATCTGCGAGTTCTTCATTATCTGCTTCTGCTCATCGGGCGTCATGGCCTTGGCGCCACCGCCCTTCGGCTTGAGGAACACGAAGTACCCCACCGCCACGACGATGATAACCACCACCAGAATCACGACGATCGCCACAGCGGGCGACAGGCCCTGCTTCATGGCTGCACCTCCCGGGGTTTGCGCGGCGAGCACCCCAGAGGGGCGCTGTGGTCCGCCACGTTGACAGCGTTCCAGTACATTCGCCGGCCCCGCGCGTTTCCCCTTTTTCCGAAGTTTCTTTCCGGGGGAAGAAGGACTCCCCGCCTCGCCGGGCGAAGCATCTGATTGTGAGCTACATCACACCGCGTCGATGGTCGTACCGGTCGCCGTTCGGCAACCGAATCAGCCCAAGGAGGCAGGCCAAATGACACGTCGCGGTCGGGGCTTTACGTTGATCGAGTTGCTGGTCGTCATAGCGATCATTGCCATCCTGGCGGCGATCCTGTTCCCGGTGTTCGCTAGAGCCCGGGAGAAGGCGCGTCAGGCGAGCTGTCAGTCCAATCAGAAGCAGAACGCCCTGGGTCTGCTGATGTACGCGGCGGACTACGATGGGAGGATCATGTCGCCCCGCCAGGGAAAGGGGGACGGCAGCTGCGGCAACGCGCCGTACAGGACGTGGAGGGTGGTACTCCAGCCGTACGTCAAGAACCAGCAGTTGTTCACGTGTCCCTCCCTGGAAGGCGGAGGGGAGGTCGGGTGGGGCGGCCTGGCGCCGGGCGGCGATTTCCCGAGCACGTACGGCCTCAACAACCGGTTCTGCGGGTGCTGTGGCCTCAGGCGGTGGGCGAAGCTGGACAACATCACCGAGCCCGCGCAGATGATCATGGTCGGGGAGAGCATGATCGCGGACACCGATCCCTGGTGCCACTGGCAGGACAACGGGAACTGCTTCCGGGTGCCGCACAACGGCCTGACCAACTACGGCTTCTGCGACGGACACGTAAAGGCGATCAAGCCGGGCGCTACCGTGGACCCGGTGTGGCTGTGGCTGCGGTACAACGCGGCGGATGCCAGCGGGGGCGGTGAGCAGATCCCGTCGTGGTCGAACGACCGACGCGTAGACGCCAGAAACCGGCTGCCCATCTACCTGTCGAGGCACCCGGAAGCCCGGTGAGGCTGCCAGCTGGCGGCCAAGGCGTATGAGTCCACCGAGATCACCGGATGTACCGGTCGCCCTTGGGCGACCCTATCACACCAAGGAGGACGCCAGATGATACGTCGGAGTCGAGGCTTCACACTGATCGAGCTACTGGTCGTCATCGCGATCATCGCCATCCTGGCGGCGATCCTGTTCCCCGTCTTTGCGAGGGCGCGCGAGAAGGCGCGCCAGGCCTCGTGCCAGAGCAACCTCAAGCAGCTCATTCTGGCCACCCTGATGTACGCGACGGACTACGACCAACGCTACCCGGTAGGACGAACCTGGTGCAATCAGAACGATGTCAACCGCAACTACCAGTACTACCAGCTGGTCCAGCCATATGTGAAGAACTGGCAGCTCTTCGCCTGCCCGAGCTCCACCAGGCAGTGCGCAAACGGCTCGATCCCCCATCACGGCGTCAATGACATGATCAACGCTGGCAAGATCCCCAACACGTTCCAGCTCAGCTACGGGTACAGTGAGAATCTCTGGAACTCCTGGCGGGCGGGCGTGGACGCCGGGTTCTGCGGAGCGCTGACTGCCGGGCGCTCTCAGGAGAGCGGGCGCCCGACCCCGGCGTCATTCGTCTTGTTCGCCGACGCCGCGGGGCTGGTAAACAGCGGCTGGCGCATCGGGTGGGCCAACGAGTGCGGAGTTGGCTGCAATGCGCCGAGACAGATTGATGCCAACACCCGCCACAACGGCGGCTCGAACGTCGCCTTCCTGGATGGGCACGTGAAGTTCACCGCGGCGCGACAGTGCGTCACGAACTGGGACACCGGGCAGTGGACCCAAGGCTGCGGGTGGTGGGGCAATGGGCGTTGGTAGAGACCTGCCGCCGGGCGGGTCGGCCAGATATTCGTGCGCGACAAACAGGGAGGGTCCGTCATGAAGGTAAGTCCGGCCGTAGCCGTCGTCGTCATCGTGGTCGTGGTGGTGATCGCCGCCGCCATTGGGTGGCACTACATGGGCAAGAAGGGTGGTGGTGGCGGAGCGGGCCCGCAGACGCCTGACCAGGTCAAGGCCCAGATGCAGGAGGGTGGCATGGGGTCCGGCATGCCCGGAGAGAAGGCGGGCAAGGGCGGACCCGGCAGCGGCGGGATGGCGGCCCCTGGGTCCCAGACGCCGCCTGCCGAAGGGGCCACTGAGAAGACCGGAGAGGGCGCAGCCACCGGCTCCCCGGCGCCGCCTGCCGAAGGGGCCACCGAGAAGACCGGAGAGGGCGCAGCCGAAGGGACGAAGTAGGCCGCCGCACGCGCTCAAGGCGCGAATGCAGTTCCAAGGGGGCGCCGCCATTCCCTGCTTGGTAGCAGGGCAGGCGGCGCGCTCCGTGCGGTTCTAGACAGGAATCCGCGATTCTCGTCCGAGCCGTTCCCGTGTAGAGGCGCCATTCATGGCGCCCTGGAATCGATATCGCGGGTTCCCATATAGTACCTACGCGATCTGCGGGTGAATTGCGCCGACGGCCGGACGCCCGGCCGTCGGCGTTGCGTTTCCGGGTGGTCCGCGGCTGCAGGCAGGCTCCGTCCCGCGGAACACGGAGCGCTCGCGACGCCAAGGCCCGGAGTTGCCGCCGCGCGACCATGGCCCCAGGTCTCTTCAACCTCGGGTACAGCGCCGTGGCCTTCGTCACCCGGTGCCCCATGCCGATCTTCGCGTGGTGGTGAGACGGAAGGTCTCGGGTCTCGCGTCTGAGGTCTCAGGTTGAACGACAGGAGGGTTGGGATGCTTGGCATCGTGATCGGGCTGATGGCAGGGGCGACCTGGGCGCAGGCGACCGTTGACGCCGGCGAGCCGTTCGGAGCGCTGCCGCTGATCGACGAGGTGAACTGCGCCGACCCGGCGGACTCGCATGAGTTCGTGTGCGATCCCCCGGACGCCACGGCCATCGAGACGCTCCTCGGTAGGCCGTGCCGTGTGCTGAAGCCCTCCGAGGCGGCGTCCTTCTTCACGTACCGGGTCGGGCAGGGCAAGGGCCTGAAGCCGGGCGCCTGCTACGTGCTGTCGGTGGAGTACCCCGAGGACCGAGCGCGCTCCATGTTCGTCGGCAACCGGGGCTGTGAGACGATGCTGGGCTTCGCGACCGGGGCGGCCGTCGGCGACGCGCTGCACGGGAAGTACACCACGAGCAACCCCGAGTCGCTGCGCTATCCGCTCTCCGGCAAGTACCAGACGTGGCAGACGGCCTTCTACCTGCACGACCGGTTCCCGGACCTCAACCAGCCGCGCGGCGAAGGCCCGCGGCCGATGCTGCCCGCCGATGGCTTCTACGTCGTCATCTCCCAGTCTCGCGCGGCCAACGACCCACTTTCAGCAGGGGCGGCGGTCTCGCAGATTCGCCTGTTCGAGGTTCCTGAGCCAGAGCGCCTGTGGCTCGACCTGAAGCTGCCCCCCGCCCCCCTCCCCAGGCGGCACGTCTTCTACCGCGAAGAGATGGCCGACGGTGTGGTCCAGAGCCGCGACGAGACCCAGCGCGGCGTCACGGACGACATCGCGTGGTTCGAGTACAAGGCGCGGCTGATGCGCTTTTGGGGCTTCAACACGTACTGCAAGGACCTGCTGGAGTTCGGCCACAACCAGGGCTGGGACAGCGGGCCGTACGGGGGAACGGACTGGGTGAACCAGTCGCAGACGCCCGACCGCTGGCCCAAGATCCTGGAGCGAATCGGCAAGTACGGCCTCGACGTGCTGCCCTACTACGAGTACGCGGGGAGCGTCGGGCAGAAGTCTCTCGGCATCCGGAAGCGCTGCCGCCCGCTCACCCGCGACGATGCGTACACGCACATCAGCTGGAGCGAGATCGCGAACGCGGACGTGACCGACCCGGACACGCTCGCCGACGCGAAGAAGGTGCTCGATTGCACGATCCTGCGCTACCAGCGGGATGCGCGCTTCCTGGGCGCGTGGCTCCGCACGCGACCCAGCCACATCCCCATCGGCTTCGGCGAGGCGGACCTGCTGCGGTTCGGCTGGGAGGTCAACGACGGCGTCGCCGTCACCCGCGAGCAGCTCAAGGCCGACCCCGCGCTGCTCAGGCGCTACTACGACTGGTGGTTCGCCCACCGGCACGACTTCCTCGTCGCCCTTCGCGACTACCTGCGGCAGTGGGACAACCCCGAGGCGGTCATCCTGTTCACCCCCGACACCAGCGAGGCGGGGTACTCTCTCCAGAACGGCGGCCTGGTGACCGACGACACGGCGACCTGGCAGGCGCTTGTGGGGCAGCCCGGCCAGGAGAAGCTGAAGGTCCGGCCCTGTGAGGAGGTCGTTCGGGCCGGGGAGTACCTCACCTCGATGCTCGCGCCGCACTTCAACTGGGGTGACTGGGAGTGGCAGCACTCCTGCCCGGAGCCCGACCCCGCGCGCTACCGCGACACCGAGGGCGTGATGCTCACGTACTCGATGAGCCGCGCGTACACGGTGGCGGCACCGGAGGCCTTCGAGGCCTTCCGCACGCCCGGGGGCCTCGCAGCGGTGCGCCACTACTTCCTGAACGAGCACGAGATGAACGAGAAGCTCGGCTACTTCGTAGGCGACATGGAGCGCGCCGGCCCGTGCTGCATGGCCATCGAGGCCCGCGCGATGGCCAACGGCGACCCGCGCTACCTGGGCTACCTCGCGTCGAACTGCTTCAACCGGGGCTTCCCGCAGTACGTCCGCCGCTTCTGCGCGGCGTTCCTCGCGCTACCCGCGCTGCCGAGCACCGTCCTCGCAGGAGCGAGTGACGACCCGGAGGTCGTCGTGCGCCGGATCGACACGCCGGGTCAGGGGACCTACTTCGCGGTGGTCAACACGGGTCTGAGCGGGAAGGCGAAGGTGACCCTCGAGGTACCCGTGGAGGGCGCGGTCGAGGATGCGGCAAGCGGCCAGACGCTCCCCCGTGAGGGAGGAAGGCTCACGCTATCGCTCGATGCGTGCGAGCTGCGGTCCCTGCATGTGCGATAGTGCCCTGTCAGCGGGCCCCCGCCGCCTCCACCGTCGCAGCCCGCAAGAACAGCGTCCCTCCCCGGGGCCTCACGACAACTGCGCCGTCCTGCACTTGTGGCCGTGATGGGCGTCCGATGTGGTCGATGATCTCGGCCTCGCCTGAGACGCGGAAGGTGGCCTCGGCGTCGCCCCACAGGACCACGACTTCCTCGCCCGCGCCGGCGAACTTCCCGGCCTGCAGGCCCGGCAACGGCAGCACCTCGACGAACCGCTTGCCGTCCAGCAGGTGCGCCACGGCGCTCTGGGCGCACACGGCGGGCACTGCTGAACCATCCGGACGGGCGAGCGTGTAGTCGTCCACATGCGCAGCGTACGGGTCGCACCACGCGAGGACATCCACGCGAGGGTCGCTCAACCCGACCGCCGCCATGCGGATGAGCGAGTCGCACTGACCCCGGGCACCGTCGAAGGGGAAGCAGCGCCGCGCGCCGATCTCGCCCCACCAGAACCGCTTCTCCAGGCCCTTCCTGGCCAGCACCTCGGAGTAGGCGTCCACACCGCCCTTCGACCACCCATCGAGGTCCGCGCCGAAGCCGAACCTCGGTATGGGGTACGTGTGCACATCGACCGCGTCGTGGTAGCCGATCGCGCCGGCGTCCACGAGTTGCGTGAACAGCTGATCCGCCGCCCGGCAGAAGGAGGCGCCGACGAAGCGCGCCTCGGGGTCGGCCCGCCGCATCTCCTCGGTCAGCAAGCGGGCGACATGCGCGTAGACCTCGGGCTTCATCGGCGTGCCGTCGAGTTCGTTGTAGGACTTCCACGTGCGGATGTGGTCCTTGAACCGCATCACCGTGTTGTAGGCGTAGCGCCACACGGTGCTCTCATACTCCGGCGAGTCCCATTCCGGCAGTGGACACCACATCCAGATGAAGAGCTGCTTGGGCGTCAGCGTCAGCTTCGGGTTCATCTCGGCCGGCCAGCCGGCGTCGAGGTCGCCGACGAACTCGACGTTGTGCTGGGCAGCGAGGTCCAGGAGTTGGTCGAACTCGGGCCGGTAGTCGGTGCCCGGCTTGTAGCCCTCCGTCCACCAGGAGGCGCAGAGGCCGAGGTTCCGGTTCAGCCCGATGCGCGAGAGCCACGGGATGTACCCGCGCCAGTCCACGCTGGACATCCAGTAGAAGGCGCTCGAGAGCTTGCGGGGGACCTCGCCGCCTGCGATGGGTCCCCGAACTACGGCGATCCCGACGGGATCGAAGCGCCGGACGACCTGCCCCGCCTCGTTACGCAGGAGGCCGTGGATCGTGTAGAAGCCCAGCGGCCGCAAACCCAGGTTGATCGGTACGGTCGCGGGCGACGCGAGGCTGTACGCGACCGGCTGCGAGCCCTGCGTGAGCGGTGCGTCGTCGTAGTCGAACGCCTGCCACTCGAACACCCGCCGGTTCGGCGCCTGATCGAAGTCGGTGCAGTCCACGCCGAAGCGCGCCTTGCGCGTCTCCGGGGACATGACGGAGAAGACGAGGTTGAGCGAGGCCTCCTCGGAGGGCAGGAAGGTGCAGCGGGGGCGGGACGGCTCGACGCGCAGCTCGGTGAGCTGCCCGAGGCTGCGGCCGGACTCCGGGGCGATCTCGCCAGGCGCGCGGTCCGGGTCGCTCAACGTGATCTGCAGGCCGGGAACGGGCCCTCCGTCGTCCGTCGCGAGGCCAGCTTCAAACCACCAGCCCTGGCCGAACTGCGGCTCATCGGCGCGAGGCGCGCAGACCTTCAGTAGCAACCGACGGGGCTTTGGCCCAAGCTCGACGGGATCGCCGGAGGCTACGGGCTTCCCATCCACCCAGGCGCAGAGCCGGTAGACGGTGGCAAGGCGGAGCTTCGCGCGGACGGGCTGAGGAGTCGAGAGATAGGCGCTTGCGTAGGCGCACCCCCACGGCCAGCCGAAGTCCGTGTGGCCCTTGAAGGCGCCCTCCGACTCGAGAGCCACACGCGGTTCGGGCGAGGTGAACCGACGCCAGCGCGTGTCGATGACCATGTCGAGAGGGCACAAGTGGACCGCGTCACCCTCAGCCGGGTACAGGTGCGCTTCGGCCTCGGGGCCCTGCATCGCGATTCCCGCCAGTCCAGGGAATGCCCCGCAGATCAGCCACTCCCGGAGGGCGGTCGCGTCCTGAGCCGCGGCCGAAGCCGCGAGGGTGAGGCAGAGGGCAAGGTAGCTGAGACGCTTCATGTGACTCACCTGGACCGGTTCAGCTTCACCACAAAGGCATCGCCCGCGGCGTCGGCGGGCTTGCCGCGGAGGGCGCCGGGGGTCGTCTGGAAGTCCGGCGACGACGTGTTGCCAACGAGGTACATCTCGCCCTTCGGCCCGAACGCCAGGCTGCGGATCATCTCTTCCCCGCTCCCGCCGACGTAGCTGCAGTAGATGAGACCCGAGGCATCGGGCGAGAAGGCCGCGAGCAGGCCGTCCTCCTTGCCGCCGCCGAAGGTGCTTTGCAGGGCGTCCGGCGTGACGGCCAGGTCAGAGGAGCCGGTGCTGCCGACGACCCAGAGGTTGCCCTCGGCATCGGGCGTCGGCATGAGCAGGTTCTCGCCGGCTGAGCCGCCGAGCAGCGTCGAGAAGACGAAGCGCGTTCCGTCCGCCGAGAGCCGCGTCAGGAAGCCGTCTCCCGGCCCGCGGCGCGCGGGCTGGAATGCGCCCGGCGTGGTCGGGAAGTCTGCTGACCCGTTCCACCCGGCCAGCAACAGGTCGCCCTCCGGGAAGAGCCAGGGGCGGTGCTCAGCGAACTCGTTCCCGCTGCCGCCGAGGTACGTCGCGTAGAGCAAGCGGCTCGCGTCGGGGGTGAGCTTCGCCAGGTAGCAGTCCGACTGCCCGCCGGCCCGGCCCTGCGCCGCGCCGGGCGTGACGGGGAAGTCGGCCGACTTCGTGTGCCCCGCGACGTACAGGCAGCCCGCGGCGTCGATCCTCACGCCCATGATCGCGTCATCCTCGCCCGTGCCGCCGAGGTAGGTGGCGAACACGAGACCCGATCCGTCCGCCTTGAGCTTGGCAATCGTGGAATCGCGCGGGCCGTTGAGGGCCGGCTGGATGACGCCCGGTGTCGTCGGGAAATCCGGCGAGTCGCTGGTGCCCACGACAAGCACGTTCCCTGTCTCGTCGATCGCGAGACCGCCGCGCGGGGAGTCGCCCCGCGAGCCGCCGATGTACGTACACCAGAGCAGGCGCTTCCCGTCGGGCGACAGCTTGGCGATCACCGTATCCGAGTCGCCGCCGCCGTACTTCGCCTGGAAGCAGCCGGGCGTGGTCGGTACGTCAGGCGAGCGGCTGTTGGTGGCGACGACGATGTTGCCGTCCGGGTCCAGGAGGAGCCCGTAGGTGTTCCGTTCCTGCTTCGACCCGCCGAAGTACGTCCCCCAGACCAGCGACTTCCCATCAGGGGCCAGCCGCGCCAGGAAGCAGTCCCCGCCGTAGATGCCCGGGTTGCCGAGCTTGGGGTCGTCACCCGCGTACTTCGGCTGGAGCACGCCCTCGGTGACCGGCATGTCCGCCGACATGGTCTGCGCGCCGACAAGCACCGATCCGTCAGCGTAGGGGATAACCTCCCGCGCCTGGTCCCACCCACTGCCGCCCAGGAGGGTGCAGTAGACCGTGTGGAAGCGCGGCGTACCGGCCTGCGCCTTGGGGGCTCCGTGTGCAACGAGGAACAGCGAGACGGCCACGCACACAGCGGCGATCGCGACGAGGGGCAAGGCTCTCATCGTCCGCACCTCCCGGGCCTAGACGTCCAGGATGAGCCTGACCTCCAGGAGGTCGCCTTCTTGGCGGATGTGGAGGTCGTGGTACGTGGCGGCCTTTGGTAGGCCCCTTATTCGGTCGTCGAGGTCGGTCGGATGGGCGAAGCCCACTCGGCCGCGCAACTCCGAGGCCTCGGCGTGCGGACAAGATGTCCGCGCTCCGACCACGCCGCTCGGCTCATCCACCTCCACGGCCACCGGCAGCCCGCCGCGGGACTCCCACTCCGCGAGCAACTCCTTCACGAACCGCACCAGCAACCGCTCGGGCTCCTCGGCCGAGGCCTCGATGGCCACCCACTCCTCGGCCGCGAGCCCCTCCGTCTCGCCGATGAGCGCAATCGTGCCTCGGCAGGCGTTGACGATCAGCTCCCTCAGGTCCCGGCCCCGCGCAACGAGCGCGAGGTCGGCCGTGTGCTCGGCCTCCTCGAAGGGGACGAAGGGGGGCTGACTCATGCCTCGACCTCAGACGTGTCCCCTCTCCCCCTGGGAGACGGGCAGGGGTGAGGGCTACTCCTCCGTCTCCTCCGTGCGGATCACCTTCGCCACGGCCCGCACGGCATCACCCTCCCCGAGGTTGACGACCCGCACCCCCTGGGCGACGCGGCCGGTCTGTCGGATCTTGTTGACCGCCATGCGGATCGCGATCCCGTTGGCCGTAATGCACATGACCTCATCGTGGTCGTCCACGACATTGACGCCGACCACGCGACCCGTGCGGTCGGTTACGGCGACGGTGAGGATGCCCTGCGAGGTGCGGCCGATCTGGCGGTACTCGTCGAGGGCGGTGCGCTTGCCAAGGCCCTTCTCGCAGACCACCAGGAGGTCTCGCCCGTCCTCGGGATCGACCGCCTCGGCGCTTACCAGTCGGTCGCCCCTCTGGAGCTTCGGCCCGCGGACACCTCGCGCGGAGCGACCCGTTGAGCGAACCGTCCCCTCGGCGAAGCGGATGGCCTTGCCCTCGCGCGTCGCGCAGACGATGTCCTGCTCACCGTCGGTCCACAGGACCCACTGCAGCCGGTCGCCCTCCTCCAGCCCGATCGCCTGGATGCCCTTGGTCTTGAGCGGCGTGTCGTACGCCTCCAGGGCCGTCTTCTTCAGGTACCCGCCCTGGGTCACCATGAACAGGAAGCCGCCCTTGTCGAAGGACTCGACGGGAATCCACGCCGTGACCCGCTCCTGCGGCTCCAGCGCCAGGAGGTTGATGATCGGCGTCCCCTTGGCCTGGCGGCTGCTCATGGGGATCTCGTAGGCCTTCAGGCGGTAGATGCGCCCCTGGTCGGTGAAGAAGAGGATCAGGTGGTGCGTGGTCGCGACGAAGATGTCCTGGGTGCTGTCCTCTTCCTTCTTGCTCAAGGCCAGGATGCCCCGCCCACCGCGCCGCTGCGTGCGGTACGTGCTGACGGGCAGGCGCTTGATGTACCCGTCGCGGGTGATGGTGACGCACATGTCCTCTTGGGCGATCAGGTCCTCGACCGAAATGTCGTCGGCCTCGCCCGGGATGATGACCGTGCGGCGCTCGTCGCCCAGCTTGCGCTTCACGTCGCGCAGCTCTTGCTTGATGATCTCCGACTTGCGGTCCTCGGAGCCGAGGATCGCCCTATACTCGGCGATGCGCTCCTTTAGGTCCTTCAGCTCGGCTGCGAGTTCGTCGTGGGAGAGCCGGGTGAGCTGTCCGAGCTGCATGTCGAGGATCGCGTTCGCCTGGCGCTCGGAGAAGCCGAACTTGCTCATCAGCCCCTCGCGCGCCTCGCCGCGGTTGCGGCTGGCGCGGATGAGGGCCACGATGGCGTCGATGTTGTCGATCGCCTTCAGCAGCCCCTCGACGATGTGCGCGCGGTCCTCGGCCTGCTTCAGCAGGAAGCGCGTGCGCCGGGTGATCACATCCCGCCGGTGCTTGAGGTACTCAACGATGAGTTCCTTCATGCTGCAGCGGCGCGGGACCAGCGTGCCGCCGATGGGGATCAGCGCCAGCATGTTCACGGCGAAGGACGTACGGAGGAGCGAACGCTTGTAGAGCTGGTTCAGGACGACGTTCGGGTTCGCCTCGCGGCGCAGCTCGATGACGACCCTCATGCCCTTGCGGTCCGACTCGTCCCGCACCGCGGCCAGGCCGTCGATCTTCCGGCGCTCGTGCAGCTGCGCGATCTGCTCCAGCAGCGAGGACTTCGCGACCTGGTACGGCAGCTCCGTCACGATGATGGCGTGGCGCTCGCGGCCGATCGGCTCGATGGTCGCGCGGCCCTGCATGACGACCGACCCGCGGCCCGTCTCGAAGTACTCCTTGATGCTCTTCATCCCCAGGATCAGGCCGGCGGTGGGGAAGTCCGGTCCGTGGATGTACTTCATCAGCCCGGCGGCATCGATCTTGGGGTTCTCCAGCACGGCGATGCAGGCGTCTACCGTCTCCCCGAGGTTGTGAGGCGGGATGTTCGTGGCCATCCCGACCGCGATGCCGGCCGTGCCGTTGGCCAGAAGGTTGGGCACCCGCGCGGGGAGGTAGACCGGCTCCTGGATCGTCTCGTCGTAGTTGGGCTGCGTATCGACGGTCTCGAACTTCAGCTCTTCGAGCATCTCGACCGCCGAATGCGAGAGGCGCGCCTCAGTGTAGCGCATCGCACCCGGCGGATCGCCGTCCACCGAGCCGAAGTTCCCGTGAGGATCGACCAGGGGGTAGCGGGCGTTGAAGTCCTGCCCCATCCGGGCGAGGGTCGGGTAGATGACCTCTCCGCCATGGGGATGGTACTTGGACTGCGTCTCCCCGCAGATCCCGGCGCACTTGCGGTGCTGCACGTTCGGCGCCAGGTTCATGTCGTTCATCGCGACCAGGATGCGCCGCTGCGACGGCTTCAGACCGTCGCGCACATCCGGCAGCGCGCGCGCCACGATGACCGACAGCGCGAACTGCATGAACGAGTCGGTCATCTCCTGCTCGATTGGGAGCGGCTCGATGTGCTCCAGCATCTCATCGGCTTCAGGCATCAGTGGGTCTCCTCACGTGCGGTAAGGCAACGGAAGCGGGAAGATTGGAGGACTGGAAGAACGGCGAAGAACGGCACGACCAACCTTGCGCTACGCCCACAGGTCGAGGTCCTTCGTCTCTTTGGCGTGCTGGGCGATCCACTCGCGGCGCGGCTCGACTTTGGGCCCGTAGGCGAGGTTGATCACCCGGTCGGCTTCGGCGGCATCGTCCATCGTGACCTGCATGAGCATGCGACCCTTGGGGTCCATGGTGGTGTCGGCCAGGTCGTCAGCCTGCATCTCCGACAGACCCTTGAAGCGGTACACGTTCGACTTGCGCTTGCCGAGCCGCTCCACGAGGCCCTTCAGCTCGTCGTCATCCTGAGCATAGAGGGTGTCGCCGGCGGCCTTGATGCGGTACAGGGGCGGCCGGGCAATGTAGAGGTGGCCGCTGAGGATGAGCGGCTGGAGGTAGCGGAAGAAGAACGCCAGGATCAAGGTGCGAATGTGGGAGCCGTCCACGTCCGCGTCGGCCATGATGATGACCTTCTCATAGCGGAGGCGCGAGATGTCGAACTGCGACTTGCCGTTCTCCCCCTCGTCCCCATTGTCTCCGTTCATGTCCATGTCGATCCCGGTGCCGAGCGCGGTCACCATCGCCCGGACCTCCTGGTTGTCCAGGACGCGATCGACGCGGTTCTTCTCGACGTTGATGATGACGCCACGCAAGGGCAGGATGGCCTGGAAACGCGCGTCCCGCGCCTGCTTGGCGTTGCCGCCCGCGGAGTCGCCCTCCACGAGGAACAGCTCCGACTCCTTGGGGTCGCGCGAGGAGCAGTCCGCCAGCTTCCCCGGCATGCCCGCACCGTCTAGCGCGCTCTTGCGGACGGTCTCAGCCGCCCGCTTCGCCGCATCGCGCGCCCGCGCGGCCATCATCGCCTTGCCCGCGATCGCCTTGGCGACGCGCGGGTTCTCGTCGAAGTACTGCTGGAGCTGCTCGTAGGCGACGGAGTACACCAGGCCTTGGACCTCGCTGTTGCCCAGCTTGGTCTTCGTCTGGCCCTCGAACTGCGGATGCAGGAGCTTGAGGCTGAGGACGGCGCGGATGCCCTCCATGACCTCCGCGCCCTCGAGCCGCCGGTCGGACTTGCGGTCCTCCTTCAGCAGTCCGCTCTTGAAGGCGTAGTCGTTCACGACCTTCGTCAGCGCCGCCCGGAAGCCCGTGACGTGCGTTCCGCCCTCGGTGGTGTTGATCGCGTTGACATACGAGAAGACCTCGTCGTCGTAGCGATCCGTGTACTGGATCGCCACTTCGACCTCGGTCTCCTCGCGCTCGGCATGGAAGTAGATCGGCTTGTGCAGCGTGGTGTTGACCTCGTTGACGTACACCACGTACTCGGCGATTCCGCCCTTGTGGTAGAAGGTCTCTTCCTTCTCCTTGCCGGGTCGCTCGTCCCGCAGGATGATCTTCACGCCGCCCGCGAGGAACGACAGCTCCCGCAGCCTGCGCGCCAGTCGCTCGTAGCTGAAGGTCGTGACGGAGAAGACCTCCGGGTCGGGCCAGAAGGTCACCTTCGTGCCGGTGCCGCGGGCCTTGCCGATCTTCTTCAGATCGCCCGCGGGCGCGCCGCGCTTGTAGGTCTGCTGCCACCGCACGCCATCGCGGCAGACCTCCACCTCGAGCTTCTCCGAGAGCGCGTTCGTGCACGACACGCCGACGCCGTGCAGGCCGCCGCTGACCTTGTAGACGCCGCCCCCGAACTTCGCGCCCGAATGGAGCGTGGTCATGACCACTTCGACGCCGGGCCGCTTCTCCGTGGGGTGCATGTCCACCGGGATGCCGCTGCCGTCATCCTCGACGGACACCGCGCCGTCCGCGCGGACAACCATCGTGATGACCTTGCAGTGCCCCGCGAAGACTTCATCGATGCTGTTGTCAACGACCTCGAAGGCGATGTGATGCAGCCCTGTCTCACCGGTCGAGCCGATGTACATGGCGGGGCGGCGACGAACCGCCTCGAGGCCCTTGAGTACTTTGATCTCTTCTGCGGTGTAGCGGGTCTCGGCCATTGCTGTGTGTCATCCTCGCTGCAGGTTGGCTGACGAGCAGGCTGGCGGCGTAACGGGGCGCGACCAGCTATGGCGCTTCCGTTTTGGGCAGCGCAGACGGCGCCCCAGGGGCGCGAGAAGCGACGCTGAAGACCGTGCTCAGGAACGGCGCGGGGCTCGGCGGCAAACGGCGCCCACCTCGGGTCGGAATCCCCTCTATCTAGCCCCCCACATGGTAGCAGAATCGGCCCCGAAAGTCAAGGATTCCGAGGCCTCCGACCAGGCCCTGAACCAGGAAGGTGAGCCCCGAATCTGCGCAAGTTCCGGACCTGAAGCTTGAACAGACCTCTGCTGGGGTCACATCTTAAAATTTTGATCTTCTACCGGCTCCTGCGAGGGCCGTCCGAAGGCGGGCCAGAGCCGGCCTGCGCTGCGAGGGAGGGAAGCTTGGGCGGGAGACGAAATGCTCACCGATTCGTGTGTCTCACAACGCTCTCTGCGGCCGCCCGCGCCGCGAAGGAAGGTCCGTGCTGATGGCTGAGAAGATCCGCGTTGCGATGATCGGTTGCGGCGGGAATGCCCGCCATCACATGACGCAGTTGCTCAAGATCGAGGGGGTCGAGATCGTCGGCCTCTGCGATCCGAGCGCACAGGCGATGGAGGCTGCTCATGCCATCGAGGGTCTGGCCGACGTGCCCGCCTTCGAGGATCACAAGGCGATGCTGGCCGCGGTCGGGAGCGACGCCATCGAGATCTCGACTCCGCATACGCAACACACAGAGCAGATTCTCGATTCGCTTGCCGACGGGCGGCACGTGATGTGCGAGAAGCCACTCGTCTGCACGGTGGCCGACTGCCGGAAGGTGATCCAGGCCCGCGATGATTCCGGCAAGATCCTGATGACGGCCTACCAGCGCCACTTCCAGGCGCCATACCGCTACTGCCGCGAGGTCATCCAGTCCGGCAAGTTCGGGAAGGTGAACTTCACGAGCTGCCTGCAGAGCCAGAACTGGTACCGCGGGTGTGTGCTCACGAAGACCTGGCGCAGCAAACTTGCCCTGAGCGGCGGCGGGCAACTCAACGACTCGGGCAGCCATCTGCTGGACATCATGATGTGGATGACCGGCGAGCAGCCCGACGAGGTGTTCGCCCAGATCGACAACCACGGGGCGGAGGTGGACATCCTCACGGCCATGACCTGCCGCACCGCGAGCGGCGCGCTGATGAGCTTCAGCGTGGTCGGGCACTCTGTCAACTGGTTGGAGGACATCACGATCTGGCTCGAGGACGCGACGCTGGCGATCCGCGGCTCGGAGGTCTGGGAATGGCAGGGCGGCGAACAGCGCCGCACCGTTCCTGCGGAGGAGCTGGGCCGGAGCTGGTCGCCGGACTCGAACTTCATCGCAGCCCTCCGGGGCGAGGAGGAGATCCAGACTCCGCCGGAGGAGTTCCTGAAGGTCATCCAGCTCACCGAGGCGGCGTGGAAGTCGGGAGCCTCCGGCGCGCCGGCCAAAGTCGAGTACTGAGAAGCCGTTGACCCAATGAGCGTCCTCCTGGTGCATCCCCCGCAGGTCGGCGAGGTCGGCCTGCAGGAACTCGCGTTCGTCGAACCCCTGGCTGTCGAGCGGTTGGCCGCGACGGTGCCGGAGGCCGCGCCGCGCATCCTGGACATGCGCCTGGATGCCGACCTGGAGCGTGCGCTGCGCGAGGCGCGGCCGCGCGTCGTCGGAATCGCGTGCCCCTTCACGACGCAGGTGCCGGAGGTCCTCCGGCTGGCGGAGCGGGTGAAGCGGGAGGCGCCGGAGGCGGCGGTCGTGGTCGGCGGCCACCACCCGACCCTGATGCCGCAGGACTTCGCCTCGCCGTCGGTGGACGCCATCGTGGCAGGCGAAGGGGAGCGGACCTTCGCCGACCTCGTCGCCTACGCCATGGACGGCGCCAGCCTCGATGGCGTGCCGGGCCTGATCCTCAACTCCAGCGACGGCCAGCGCCGCACGGCGCCGCGCACGCCAATCCAGGACCTGGACTCGCTGCCTCTCCCTGCACGTCATCTCACCGCAGACTGGCGGCGGCGGTACTTCTGGATGAACCAGATTCCCCACGCGCTGGTGGAGACGGCGCGCGGCTGCCCGTACCGCTGTACGTTCTGCAGCGTCTGGCGCTTCTACGGAACGGCCGTCCGCTATCAGTCGCCGGAGCGGATCGTCGAGGAGGTCGCGTCGGTTGAGGAGCCGTACGTCCTCTTCACCGACGACAACTTCCTGCTGAGCGTCAACCGCGCGCGCGAGGCCGGGGAGTTGCTTGCCCGGCGGGGCATCCGGAAGCAGTACACCTTCCAGGCGCGCACCGACACGATCGCGAGGCACCCCGACCTCATCGAGCAGTGGCGCGACCTCGGGCTTGTGTGCGTGTTCCTGGGGCTGGAGAAGGTCAGCGAGGGTGCGCTCGACGACCTGGACAAGCGCAACACCGTCGAGAACAACGAGGCCGCCATCGCGCTGCTGAAGAGGCTGGGTGTCGGCTTCACGGGCAACTTCATCGCCGACCCGCAGTGGGACCACGCCCAGTTCGCGGAGCTACGCGACTACGTCACCGAGCGGCAGCTCTTCAACTCCTCATTCTCCGTCCTGACGCCGCTGCCCGGGACCGTTCTCTACGAGGAGAACAAGGGCCGGATCACCACCGACGACTACGAGCTGTTCGACCTCTGGCACACCGTCCTGCCCACGCGACTCCCGCTGGAGGAGTTCTACCGGGAGTTCGCCGGCCTCTGGCAAGCCGCCGCCGCTTCCACACCCCAGGCCAACCGTCGCCGGCGTCTGCTCAAGGGCCTGTGGCAGGTGCTAACCGGGAAGGTGAACTTGGCGCACGCCCGGCGCCTGACCGCCGGGCTGAAGCAACTGCGCGACCCCGAGGCGTACCTGCGGGCGCACCCGTAGTGCGTCAGTCCTGCGCGCCGCCCGTGCCCGGCACTGGGATGAACACGTCGTCGTTGTGGCCGGCGATCCGCGCCATCCTCCCGGTGTCCAGGCTCAGGGCCGCCCAACCCCGGTCCTCCGGCCTGTCGCGGCTGTCGAGCGCGCGGTACATGAACAGGATGTGGCGCCCGTCCGGCGACCACCACGCCTCCGTATTGGCGACCGCCACCAGCCCCACGTCTCGGGACAGGGGCTGGAGAGAGATGGTCCTGGTCGTCCGCGCCACCAAGTCACAGATTCCGAATTCCGTGAAGCCTTCGGCCACCTCACGCCAAAGCGGAGTGCCGGGCGGCCTGCGTCCCGTGAACTTGACCACAAGCAGTCGCGTGCCGTCGGCGTCGAACCTGCCTATGCCATACCACCCGACGTCCCCCGCGTCGGCGAGCCCGGTTGCGTTCAGGGTCTCGAGGTCGAGCACAACGGGGATGCCGGAGTTGTCGCACGCTGCGACGTACCGCGACGCGGGCCATAGGATCATGTCGCGCTTCATCGGCGGAGCCGCCACACGGAACGGGTTGCCGCCGTTCACAGGCAGGATCTTCCACTCGTTGTCGGACCAGCAGAGCACGCCGGTGCTGTTGGGACGCCACGCTATTGGCACCAGGTTGGCGTCTTCCCTCGTCCTGCCGGTGCGGGTATCGCAGAGCACGACGCCCCGCCCCTGGTAGTAACTATCGCCCTTGGGCAGCGCGAGCCATCGTCCGTCGGGCGACCAGTGGATCTCGCCCTCGCGGACGTGCGGCCGCTCGGCGAGAAGCTCCGGCTCCTGAGACCTGCCGTTGCGCCAAAGCGCATACCGTGGCTTGGTGCCGTCGGCGCTATCGGTGGCAAGCAGGGCGGCGTCGCCACCCGGGGACAGCCAGAAGAAGCCTCCCAGAGCCCTCGTCTCCTCAGCCGCGGCTTGCCCGACCCGATAGAGGCAGAGGCGTCTCTCCGGGCCGACCCAGGCCACTGTGCTGCCATCCCGCGACCACCCGCCTTCAGACACGGATGCCACCCGTGCCCTGGCGCCCTGGGGGCGCGGCCGGCGGCCTGCCTCACCTACGCTCCGGGCAGAGCCCGCTCCCGCTTCTCCTACCCAGACGCGTTGGAGTTCGTCCACGAGGTAGAAGCGGTCGCCCGTCGGCGCCCAGCAGAAGGCGCGGTCGGCGGGCGCCTCTGCCAGCGCGGCATCAGGCGCCAGGCACCGGGGAACTGCCTGAGGGCCGTCCACCGCAAAGGCACGCAAGCGCCCCTGGTCGTCGGCGGCCAGCATCGCCAACCAGCGACCGTCCCCCGAGAACCCGATCACGTCGGGGTAACGCACGCCTGTCGGCGTCCAGCGGCGGATGCCGAGCGGGTCCCCTGTCAGGAGGGCGGGCGGAGCGAGGTGGTCGGGTCGGTGCTTCTGCGGCGTGCAGGTCGAGGCGCGGAGGATGTCGTCAGGGTCGCGCGACCACTGGCGAACCACGAAGTGCACGCCCTGCCAGGCTCCACGGCCTCCTGCCGTGCTGCCGGCCGGGGGTGGCACGGACGAGCTGGTCGCCAGCCTGCATCCCACACAGAGACCGCACAGCCCCAGGGCAAGAGCGAGCAGCCCGACTGAGGCGATTCCCGCTGGTGCGCAATGCCTCGCCACGATGGCCTCCCCTCGGCTCCTCCGCACTCCTCAGACGCACGAGACGCCCGGCGGTTCCCTCTTCACCGAGGTCCAGGAACTGCCCACGAAGGGCCTGAGCCGCTCGCTACCCCCACAGCCTCCGCAGCATCACCTGGGCCTGGTCCGCCATGCGGCGGCCGGCATCGGAGCAGAGCCAGCGGGAGAGGATCGGCTTCGCGCCGTACGCGCCGCGCTCGGCCTGGTCGGTGGTCGGAACGTAGCCCGTCACGCGGGCGTTCGAGAGTTCGGTGATGAGAGTGTAGGCGGCGGGCGAGAAGTGCTTGATCTCCAGGCCGATCCGCACGAAGATCTCGGCGGGCAGGCCGACGATCGCGATGTCCCCGAGCCGCAGGCACTGGATCGGCACATCGGCGGACTGCCCGTCATACGGCCACTCCTCGGTGCGCTTGACGAGGAACCGCTCGAAGTCGCCGAGGTTCTCCTGCGTCTTCAGTTCCGCGACCTCCGCCAGCAGCTTGTCGTCGCGCGTGTAGTAGGGGATCGGGATGACATCCAGCGCGCCATCGAGCTTCAGCTCCGTCAGCGGCTCCGCGCGCTCGGTGGAGTACATCGCGGCGCCGGCGAGCGCGCGCCCGATCTGCATCGCCTTCTGCGGGCCGCCCGTCGGCAGATGGGTCGCGACGTGGGGCCAGTGGTTGATGTCCCCGCAGGTGCCCTGCAGGAAGACGGTCACGACCTCCTCGCCATAGACGCCCTGGATCGCGCGCTTGAACTCGCCGGGCCAGTCGGCGGAGATCGCCTTCGCGCCTCCCCCGCCGATCACGTCCACATGCAGCGCGAAGTTCGCGACCAGCGCGCGCAGGCAGTTGTGCTCATCCACGATGCCGACCGTGACGACCTCGGGGTCGATGGGCCCCGCCGGCCCGATGGCGTCCGCCGGCCGCCCGAACACCTCGCGCCCGTCCTTCACGCGCCAGAGTCGGTTCCATGACAGCCCCTCGGCGCACGTGCGGTTCGGCCGGAGGGTCGCGGTGAACATTCCCTCCGCCGCCTCGCCGACGGCTTGGGCGATTCTGCCCGGAAGCGTCTCAACCCACTCATCCATGCGCGGCACGACGCTCCCCTTGCGGATCTCAGGCCCCGTGTGCGTGTGGGTCGCGCAGATCAGCACGCGCTCGGGCGGGATGCCCGTTTGCTCCCGGATCAGCGCCTTCGCCGGATCGGCCAACTCGCCGTCGATGCAGATCAGGTCGCACGAGACAAGCGCGATCCGCTCGCCCTCATGCTCCAGCACCAACGCGTGAGCGCACAGGTCATCCCGCACGCTCTCGGAGATGCGGTCATGGAAGTACCCGGCCAGCGACACCCCGACGGGCGGGGTGATCGTCACGACAGCGCAACCCGCACGGCAGGTGGCGGGAGGAGGAAGGGAAGTGGACATGGGGGCATTCCTTAGGTGTCGGGCGGGCACAGGCCTGTGAGGAGTGCCGCCCATCATCAGCAGGTCGAGAGGTGGCAGCCCGTAGGCACGTGACTACACGGTCACGGCCTGGCTCTGGGCCAGGAGCGCTTCGACGACCTCGCGTGTCGGCGTGGACTGCAGGATACCTCTGAGCCCTATCGTCAGGTCTTCCTCGTCGCCGGCTACGTAGGGCCCGCCCCCGGCGCCTGGCACCAACTCCACTGGATAGACCCGAACGGGGTCATGGGAGGCGACGAACAGGGGATAGGCGTAGTTGTCGAGCGCCGGGGCGACCAACACGAATGTGTGCACGATGCGCTTGCCGTCATCTGAGGCCTGTGTCCAAACGTCGGCCTCCACGATGTTCTTGGTCACCGGCCCAAGCAACGCAGCCTGCTCCCGCAAGATGGCAACGGGTGTCCGCACGGCTGGTACGGCGATGTTATCGGGCCACAGACTACGAGCGTCCTGCATTCCCACGTCCTCCTTCAGATCGCGAGCCCGAACACCACGGGCAGGTGGTCCGAAGCGGAGCGCGCGTTGGGGAAGCCGCGCCCGCTAACGAGCCGTTCCCGTCCGTCGGAGTCCAGAACCGCGAGGCGGCGTGCATCGAAGCTGGACAACAGATCGGCGCCCACCAGCACCTGGTCATACACATGCCAGAACTGGCACACAGGCTCTGCGGCGGCGTAGTGGTATGTGCCGGCGGGCCCAGGCGACACGTCCCCGAAGGCCCCCCACATGGGGTTGTACATCAGCGCACACGACGCCCCCTGAACCGTCCGCTTGCCGCGTGCTGCCCGCTCCTTCGTCATCACCGCGTGGAACCCCTCGGCCCCGAGGACGCCCGACTCGAATGGGTCTAGGTTCAGGTCACCGACAACGAGGGTCCGCCGATGCCCGAGCTGTCTCTCATGCTCGCGCATGGTGCGTGCAGCCCTCGCGCACATCTGCTGCCGGCCCGCGCGACTCATGTGGAGGGGACTGGGTAGGTGCGCCGTCACCAGCAGGAGTGCCGGACGGGCGGGTAGTGCGAGGCTCCATACATGGACACGACCGTTCAGCGAGGCCTCGCGGTGGCTCGTGAAGTGCCGAGAGAAGCGCGTGTAGACCGCGATCCCCCGCGTTGCGCCTGCCGCCAGAGCGAACTGCCTCGCCGGTGGCCCCTGGTTGAGGGTGGCCAGCAGTTCGGCGGGCGGGATGCGGCACTCCGCGAGCACGAGCACGTCCACCGAGTGGGCCTCGGCCATCCGGCCAAGCCGAGACGCCACTGCATTGCCTCGTATGTTCCAGAACAGGAAGGTCAGCACGCTTCGCTCACCCTGGCTACGAGTTCGTCGGGCAAGCCGATCCCCCCTCCGGCACGGAGGTCTGACGACCAGGGATCTTAGGCCAGCCGGTTGCTCGCGCACCGGGACCGGCGGCGTAGGCCAGGCACGCCCGGATGTCGTCCGGCTCCAGGATGGGTATGTCGGCGAGGAGTTCGTCTTCCGGCACGCCGGCGGCTAGGGCCTTGAGGATGTGCTCCACACTCACGCGCATACCCCGGATGATCGGCTTTCCGCCGAAGATGCCGGGGTCGGTCGTGATCCGGCTAAGGAGTTCGTCGACCGCCATCGTGGGTCACCTCCGTCCTCGCCAAGGATGATACACGAAACGCCGAATGGGCAGCAAGTGCTGACGTTCGCGCAGGGGAGGTGATCGCACGGAAGCAGGGAAGACATGCTTCCGTTGCCGCCCCTTGGCGGTCATTGCAGGACACGAATCAGACAGAAGGACGTGAGCCTACATGCCCAAGACTCTGAAGGCTGGGATCATCGGTGTTGGCGGGATTGCCAACGCCCACTTGCCGGGTTGGCTGGAGAGCCCGTTGACCGAGATTCACGCGCTGGCGGATGTGGAGCCGGGCGCGTTGAAGCGGCAGGGCGAGAAGCTCGGGGTGAAGCTGCTGTACGAGGACCCGTACGAGCTGATTGCGAACGGGGACATCGACATCGTGGATGTCTGCACGCCGAACATGTACCACACGCCGCTGACGGTCGCCGCGCTGAACACGGGGAAGAACGTCATCTGTGAGAAGCCGCTGGCGCCGACGCCGGACGACATCAAGCAGATGATCAAGGCCCGCGACAAGAGCGGGAAGCTCTTGATGACCGCGCAGCACTTCCGCTTCCAGGGCTCGGCGCAGGCGATGAAGGCCGAGATCGACACGGGCCGGCTGGGCGAGGTCTACCATGCGCGCTGCTGGATGCTGCGGCGCTCGGGCGCGCCGACGCGGCCGGGCTTCATCCTGAAGCAGCACTCCGGCGGCGGGCCGTGCATCGACATCGGGGTGCACATCCTCGATCTCACGCTCTGGATGATGGGCCACCCGAAGCCCGTTAGCGTGACGGGGCAGACGCAGACGCGGCTCGCGCGCAAGAAGGGCGCCTTCAGCAACTGGGGCGGGCCGATCCCCAAGGAGTGGGATGTGGAGGAGTTCGCGACGGCGTTCGTGCGGTTCGAGAGCGGGGCGACGCTGATCCTGGAGGTCAGCTGGCTGCTGAACCACAAGACCGAGAGCGAAGACATGCAGATGTGGCTCTACGGGGAGGATGCGGGCGCGCACTGGCCGAGCAACGAGATTCTGACCACCAACAACAAGACGAAGCAGCACTTCAACACGCAGCTCACCCGCGCGGAGGGCGGCGCGCCGCACGCCAAGGAGTGCATGGCCTTCGCCGAGGCGGTGGCGAAGGGCCTGCCCTCCCCCGTCCCGGCCGAGCAGTCGCTGGATGTGATCGCGATCCTGGACGGGCTCTATCGCAGTGCGGCGACGGGGAAGGAAGTCGCGCTGAAGTACTGACGCGGGACGGCCTGAACCACGAAGACCTCGAAGAAAGCACAAAGACACGCGAAGAACGGCAGACGCCGTCTTCGTGCCTTCTTCGAGGTCTTCGTGGTTCAGTTGCTAAACGGCCCGCCGGCTCGGAAGAGCATCCAGATGGTGACGGTCGCCATCGTCGCCGCGATGATCGCCTTCAGCAGTGACCCGGCGGCTCGCCCCAGGAACGCGCCCCAGCCCGCGCGTCGCGCCTCGTCCTTCGGGCGGCCCTGACGCAGCTCGTACCAGTAGCCCCCGAGGAAGCCCCCTGCGAAGCCGCCGGCGATGGGCGCGAGGATGGCGCCCGCGATCGACCCGAGGGGGCCGCCGAGTCCACCAATCAGCGGCCCGAGCCAACCGAGCAACAGCGCGCCCGCGATGCCCCCGATGAGCGCCCAGAAGGCGCCCTTCGTGCTCCCGCCATACCGCTTCGTGCCCCAGGCGCTCAGGAGGTTGTCGCCGGTCTCGGCGACCGCGGTGAGCCCGAGGAAGATGAGCAGCGCCCACCACGGAGGGCGCTGCCAGTGGGTGCTCGCGGAGAGGACGAACGAGACCACCAGCACGGCCACGCTCCCCGGCAGTCCGACCAGGCAGGCCAGCACTCCGGCGAGCATCACCAGGATCGCCAGGACGATCCCGATCCACAGCAGCACGGTCACCATGCCCTACGACTTCGGGCCGGAGGCGCCTGGTTCCTGCAGGCGAGACCTTACGACTTCGCTGCTGCGCGGATCGTCGCAATCTCCGCGACCCGCTTCCCCAGCACGCGGCAGATGTGCAGCTCCGTCTCATCGACGGGGAAGTCGGCTGCAGGCCCGGCCACGTGTGACGGCCCGTAGGGCGTGCCCCCAGTTGTCGTCGTCAGCAGCTCCGTCGTGGAGTACGGCACTCCCACGATGATGAAGCCCAGGTGGATCAGCGTCGGCCACATGGTGAAGTTCGTCGTCTCCTGGCCGCCGTGGATGCTCCACGTGGACACGAAGGTCCCGGCGGGCTTGCCGATGGTGGCTCCGCTCACCCACAGGCCTCCGAGCGAGTCGATGTAGTTCTTCATCTGCGCGGCCATGTTCCCGAAGCGCGTCGGCGAGCCGAAGATCGCGCCATCGGCCTGGGCTAGCTCATCCGAGGACACGAGCGGGTACTCGCTCGTCAGACGCTGGTGGGTCGCCAGCCACCGTTCGTCGTTCTGCATGGCCTCCGCCGGTGTCATCACGTCGCCGGTGAACGCGAGCTTCGGCTCTGCGCCCGCCTCGCGCACGCCCTCGGCCACGGCCTTCGCCATCGTCTCGACATTCCCGTAGCGGCTGTAGAACGGGATGTAGATCGTCGCCATCGCAACTCACTCCCTTTGCCTTCAGGCGATCCTGGGCCCAGTGCGACGGGCCCCATCGCTTGAGGCAAGAACACTCGGCGGACGACCGGTTCTCCCCTCTCAGCCGCAGCTCACTACCCCTCGTCGTACCCCTTCAGCGGGCGGTACCAGATGTTGCGGAAGCGGACGAGGTCCCCGTGGTCCTGGAGCATCAGCGGCCCGGTCGGCGGATGCGCGATGTAGTCGGTCAGGACCCGGTGCGAGGTGTTCCCCATCAGCTCGACATGGTTGTGCAGCACGACGCCGTTGAGGATGACGGTGACGTACGCGGGCTTCACGCAGCTCGCGCCCTCGAAGCGCGGCCCTTCCCACAGGATATCGTACACTTGCCACTCGCCGGGTGCGCGGCAGGCGTTCGCCAGAGGCGGGTACTGACCGTAGATCGCGCCGGTGGTGCCGTCGGGATAGGTGGGGTTCTCGTAGCAATCGAGGACCTGAGTCTCGTACTGGGCCATCAGGAACACGCCGCTGTTGCCGCGTCCCTGGCTCTCCCCCTTGGCCACCGACGGAGCGCGCCACTCCACGTGCAGTTGGCAGTCGCCGAAGTGCTCGACGGTCTGGATGTTCCCCGTGCCGGGCACGACCTCCATGTACCCGTCCTCAACCTTCCACTTCGCAGGTTGCCCGTCGCCTCCCACCCAACCGGCCAGGCTGGTGCCGTCAAACAGAGCGACCGCGTCCGAGGGCGGCGCACCGGCCTTCTCCTGGCTGCTCTCGGTGCCGGGCGCAACCACCGGCGGCTGCGGCCGCGTGCCGTCGTGTACGTGCCAGGGCGTGCCGGGGATGATGGGGGTGTCGTCGTATCCGAGTGATCCCATGGTGAAATCCCTTCTCCTTTGGTGGTGCGAGCCGCCGCAAGTTCGCAGCGGACGGGCGCGATACCTTCCCGGGAAGGAAGGGCCACCTGCCCGCTGGTGCGAACCTCCCGGCCATGATGACCCCTCGCGAACGCTGGCTGACCGTACTCAACCACGGCAAGGCCGATCGCGTGCCTTGCGACTTCCGCGCTACTCCTGAGGCGACACAGAAGCTGATGGCTCACCTCGGAGCCTCAAGCATGGCGGAGGTCTACGAGCGCCTGCACATCGACCCGACGGTGGACCTGGGCCCGCGCTATGTCGGGCCGACCCTCCCGCCGAGCGAGGATGTGTTCGGCATCCGCTACCAGCAGAGCGACTACGGCCTCGGTACGTATGCCGACGTGGTCTACCACCCGCTCGCGCAGTACTCGAGCGTCGCCGAGATCGAGGCGAGCTACGCGTGGCCGAACCCCGACTGGTGGGACTACGCCGGCGTCCCCGATCAGGCGAAGGGGAACGAGGACCAGGTCATCCGGGGCGGGGGCTCGGAACCGTTCGCCACGTACAAGTTCCTGCGCGGCACGGCGCAGGGCTACATCGACCTGATCGACAACCCCGAGATGGTCCACTACGTCCTCGGCAAGCTGTACGAGCTGTGCTACCAGCAGACGCTGCGAACGTACGAGGCGGCGCCGGGCGCGGTGATCTGGACCTGGGTCGCGGAGGACGTAGGCTCGCAGGAGGGGCTGCTTGTGTCACTCGAGCACATCCGCGAGTTCTTCGTCCCGCACATCCGGCGCATGACCGACCTCGTGCACTCGGCGGGGGCCTTCGCGTTCCACCATAGCGACGGCGCGGTGCGGGCGAACATCCCGCAGATGATCGAGGCCGGAATCGACGTGCTCGATCCCGTGCAGTGGCGGGCGAAGGGGATGGACCGCGAGCCCCTCAAGCGTGACTTCGGCGACCGCCTCGTCTTCCACGGCGGGATGGACAATCAATACACGCTCGCGTTCGGGTCGGTCGAGGAAGTGCGGCAGGAGGTCGCCGACAACCTGCGCCTGCTCGGCCCCGACGGGTACATCCTCGGCCCCTGCCACAACCTGCAGGCCATCAGCCCGCCGGAGAACATCGTGGCGATGTACGAGGCGGCGTATGAGATGGTCGGGGCTTGAGAGGCCCCGGCGGTCTTGTATCTTACCCCTGGTGGGAGTCTCCCCCTGCAAGCGGGAGGTCTCCGGGGCAACTGCTGGCAACCTGTCATCAGGGGAGGGATCCGCATCATGTCTAGAGCAGTGCTGTTAGCAGTGGTTGTCAGTCTGTTCCGGTTGGACCCCTGTGCATCCCAGGAGAGACCAACGATGCCGGGCCTGACCATGGAATCCGTTCCCATTCCTGAGCTGGGGCTGTGGGAAGAGAATATGAAGGAGTTCGGAGCGAAGCACGGGCTCGGGCTCGCAACGGCGTTCAGGATTGATCAAGGGTATGTCAGTGAAGCGCACGTGTGGTACTACGACGGAGCGCGGGTGTTCTATCAGATCGCCGAGTACACAGGGGAAGCGAGGTGGAACGAGTTCGCTGCGCAGTCGCTGGAGATCTATCGTGGCTATGTCTTGGCGCTGAACGGCGGAGTGCCAGGATGGCGAGTCTTCCCGCACGGACTTTACATGCACTTCAGGCGCACCGGCGATGAGAGGTCGAAGGCGGCGGCAGTTCTCCTTTCGAAGAACTCCCCCTACGCGGCGGTCGGCGGGGCCCCGGGGGAGGAACACAGCCGCGAGACGGCCTATTGCATCAACGCCTATCTCGTCGCCGAGGCCCTCGGGGAGCCGACACACCCGAAACTGGAGCAAGCTGTCGAGTACGCGTTGGGGCACCTCAACCAGTGGTTCGTCGAGAACGTGTCTGCAAACTGGGCACCGTTCATGTTCGGTCTGACTTGCGAAGCACTCATCTCCTACCACGACCAGGTGAAGAAGGATCCTCGTATCCTTCCGGCCATCAGAATGGGTATTGATGAGTGCTGGAAGCGAGCGTGGATCGAGGAGAAGCAGGCCTTCTTCTATCGCGCGGATGATCCGACCGGGGCTGCCCCGGGGCTCAACCTTCTGGTCGCGCCCGCCTTTGCCTGGGTGTATCTGCAGACGGGAGACGCCGCCTACCGCGACCGGGGGGATAAGGTCTTCGGTGGTGGCGTCCGCGCTGCCTGGCTGGATGGCGGCAAGCAATTCAGCCAAAACTACCGCTGGAGTTTCGACTACGTCAAGTGGCGCACCGAGGGAGAGCGTCGCCCGACCGGGGGGCCCTAAGGCGTCCGTCGCTGGAGGTGGGAGGGACAGGTATTGACGCGTTCGCGAGGCGCTCTGATTGCCACAGTAGCGGGCAACGGCGCGCCCGGCTATAGCGGGGATGGAGGACCAGCCGCGAACGCCCAGCTGAACTGGCCCCGCGATGTGTGGCAGGGATCAGACGGCAGCCTCTACATCGCTGACACCATGAACCACTGCATCCGGAGGGTGAGCCTCGATGGCACGATCAGCACCGTGGTGGGCACCGGAACCCCTGGCTACAGCAGAGATGGTAGCCTGGCTACGCGTGCCCGGCTGAATGCCCCCCGCGATGTCGAGGTGGGGCCAGACGGGAGCCTCTACATCACCGATACAAGCAACCACTGTGTTCGGAAGGTACGCCTCGATGGAACCATTACCACCGTGGCGGGAACCGGGGCATCCGGTTACAGCGGGGATGGCGAGCCAGGCACCCGCGCGCAACTAGCGTGGCCCCAGGACGTGGCGCTCGCGACCGACGGGACGCTATACTTCACTGACACAGGTAATCACCGCATTCGGAAGTTGAGCCTCGATGGAACCATCAGCACTGTGGCGGGAACGGGCGTGGCCGGCTACAGCGGAGATACGGGGCCGGCCGTTCGGGCCCGGTTGGCCAGACCTCGCGGCGTGTTCGTCGGCGCAGCCGGCTGCCTCTACATCGGCGACACTGAGAACCACCGCATCCGCAAGGTAACGGCGGACGGCACCATCAGTACGGTAGCCGGTACTGGCACTGAGGGCTACAGCGGGGACGGAGGTCCTGCCGCGAGCGCTCACCTTGCTTGGCCGCGGGGCGTAGCAGTCGGCCCCGACGACCGTATGTACATCGCGGATTGCGGCAACTCTGTCATTCGGGAAGTAACACCCGACGGCACGATCGCTACGCTAGCAGGAACAGGCACCGAAGGGTACAGCGGGGATGGGGGGCGGGCCAGCAGCGCAGAACTGGCCGACCCGCACGGCCTGATGTTGGGTCCGGATGGTACCCTCTATGTCGCAGAACCGCGCAACCACTGCATCCGCAGAGTGTGGAGGCGGGGGGAGGCTGCATAGTCGAGGGAGCACCCTTGAACTCGCGTGCGCTAGGAGCCTGTCCGAGTAACCCCTCTAGCCCCTCGTGGAGTATATGCTAGCGCGGGCAAGCATACACAGGCAACCTGCGAAAACAGGCTCCCCAGGCGTTACTCGGACAGGCTCCTAGTCCGAAGTTCCGTCCCCCCAAACCCGGAGAAGTGCCGAGGAATGGGGGTTTTCGAGTCATCGGTGGTGTCGTCGTACTGGGTACATCAGGGTCGGACTCCAAGGAGGTCGAAGGCCCGCTGCTGGAGC
>Ga0194110_10001332_pt1 | contig 31572 bp, 16 predicted proteins | sample TA2Kig1200mmetaG_FD_146192 | JGI IMG/M metagenome (GOLD analysis project Ga0194110, IMG submission 146192) | Freshwater microbial communities from Lake Tanganyika, Tanzania - TA2015032 Kigoma Deep Cast 1200m | ecosystem: Environmental > Aquatic > Freshwater > Lake | place: Tanzania: Lake...
CCACAAAGTCGCCCGAATCCCACTTGCCTATTCGCCAGGCCGTGCTATACTACTCTGACGCCTGAGAATCTGTCACCTGCACCTCTCAAGACAGCCACCGCGAGCATAGAGAACCGCCAAACTCCAGGCGACCTCTCCCCGAGGGAGAGGTCGTGCGCTGAGAAGCCAAGAGCGGTACAATCTTATCGCCCCGCGGTCCGCGGAGCAAGCTTGCACCAGAAGGACGCTGCGCTATAATACCCGCAGTGTCCGTGGGGTGCAGTGCGTCCGGCCCCGAAGGCAGGAGACCCACTATGATCGGCAAGGCGATACGCCTCGAACGCATCATTGACCGCAACTCGCGCCGCACGGTGATCGTGCCGATGGACCACGGGGTGACGATGGGCCCCATCCGCGGCCTGGAGTGCATGCGCGACACGATCAACAAGGTGGTCGAGGGCGGCGCGAACGCCATCGTCATCCACAAGGGCATCGTGGCCAACGGCCACCGCGGCGCGGGAAAGGACGTCGGCCTCATCGTCCACCTCTCCGGCTCCACCTCGCTCAGCCCCGACCCCAACGCGAAGGTGCCGGTGTGTACCGTGGAGGAGGCCATCTGTCTGGGGGCCGACGCCATCTCAATCCACGTCAATCTCGGCGCGGAGACCGACGCCGCGATGATGGCCCACCTGGCCGAAGTCGCCCGCTTGTGTTACCGCTGGGGCTTCCCACTCGTCGCCATGATGTACGCCCGCGGGCCGAAGATCGAGAACCAGTTCGACGTGAGATACGTGAAGCACGCGGCCCGCGTGGGCGCCGAGCTGGGCGCCGACGTCGTGAAGTGCGTCTACACGGGCGACCCCGAGACCTTCGCCGAGGTCGTCGGCGGCTGCCCAGTGCCCGTCGTCATCGCGGGCGGCGAGAAGATGGACACGGACGAGGAGCTGCTCGCGATGGTTGACGGCGCGCTGAAGGCGGGGGCGGCGGGCGTCTCGATAGGCCGCAACGCCTTCCAGCACGACGACCCCAAGGCCATCGTCGGCGCCATCGGCATGATGGTCCACGGCCGCCACAGCCTCGCCGAGAGCCTCGCCTTCCTCGAACGGGCCAAGGCCCGGTAATGCGGCTGTGGCAAAGGAGTTGGTGGCGCAGGAGTTGGTGGCACAGGCGTTGGTGGCACAGGCGTCTCGCCTGTGGAGAACACAGGCCAGAGGCCTGTGCCACCAAGCAAGGCTGGAGAGGATGGTGGCACAGGCGTTGGTGGCACAGGCGTCTCGCCTGTGGAGAACACAGGCCGGAGGCCTGTGCCACCAAGCAAGGCTGGAGAGGATGGTGGCACAGGCGTTGGTGGCACAGGCGTCTCGCCTGTGGAGAACACAGGCCAGAGGCCTGTGCCACCAAGGAAAAGCAGAATGAAGAAGGTGTGGGTGCAAGTTGACCCGTGGCGGAAGGAGCTTGTGACGGCGGCCCTGGAGGCAGGGGCCGATGCGGTGGTGCTGCCCGCGGGCTGCTCGGAGCAGGCCAAGGCCCTCGGCCGCATCGCCACCGTGGCCCCCGATGGCGACATCCGCCTGGGCGCCGACGCCGTCCGCATCGAGGTCGCAAGCAAAGCCGACGAGGAGCGCGCCGCACGCTGCCCCGCCAAGACCGTCATCCTCCAACTGCGCGACTGGACCGTCATCCCCCTCGAAAACCTCGTGGCCCAGCGCGGCGGCATCATGGTCGAGGTCAGCCGGGCCGAGGACGCCCGCCTCGTCACTCAGATTCTTGAGAAGGGCGCCGACGGCATCGTGCTGGTCAGCTCCGACCCCGCCGAAGTCAAGCGCGCCTGCGCCGCCGTCCGCGAGCACGCCGAAACGCTCACCCTCGTCCCCGCCACCGTCACACGGGTCCAGCTCCTGGGCATGGGCGACCGCGTGTGCCTCGACACCTGCACCGAGATGAAGCCGGGCGAGGGCATGCTCGTCGGCGACGCCAGCTCCGCCTTCTTCCTCGTCCACTCCGAGAGCATCGAGACGCCCTACGTCGCCACGCGGCCCTTCCGCGTCAACGCCGGCGCCGTCCACGCCTACGTCCTCTGCCCCGAGGGCAAGACCAGGTATCTCGACGAGTTGCGTGGAGGCGACCCGTGCCTCATCGTGCGGCACGACGGCGCGGCGCAGGTGGCCTACCTTGGCCGCAGCAAGGTCGAGCGCCGCCCCATGCTCCGCGTCGAGGCCGAGGCCGGCGGCCAGACCGTCTCGCTCGTCCTCCAGAACGCCGAGACCATCCGCCTCACTCGACCCGACGGCTCGGCCATCTCCGTCGCCCTCCTCAAGCCCGGCGACCAGGTCCTCGCGCACCTCACCGAGGGCGGCCGGCACTTCGGCATGGCCGTGAAAGAAACCCTCACCGAGCGGTGAGCGCCGAGGCGGTGCGGTGTTGGGTGTCAGGTGTTGGGGGTAAGAGGCGGCAGGGCCTGTGGGCGGGGCGTCTCTGCCCCGCGTCTGATAGCGCAGGGCACGGCGGCGGCCCCAACCCATCGCCCTTGCCCCGCCGCAGGAGTAGGGACAATGATCACGCGCATCGAGGCGCTCAACTACCGCTGCCTGCGCCACGTGGCCCAGGACCTCGGCCCCTTCCACATCCTAGTCGGCCCCAACGCCAGCGGCAAGAGCACGTTCCTCGACGTGCCAGGGCTGATGAGGGACCTCGTGAAAGATGGCCGTAGGGACATTGGCGATGTGATCTCCACTCGGTCCCCGAACTACGAGGACTTGATCTGGATGCGTCAGGCCAAGCGATTTGCGCTGGCGGTGGAGGCGAAGGTCCCAGAGCGGTTGGCGCGCGGGGCATGCGACCTTCTGTTGAGCGAAGGCAAGCCCTCACGGCCATGGCCTCTCTGTCGTTACGAGATCGTGATTGGGAGCACAGAGCCGACCGGGGAGCTCGGCATCCTGAGCGAGTACCTTAGCCTCGGGGCGGGAAGGGTCCCAGAGGAAAGCGCGCGCGCTGCAACGTCTCTGCGCGTTCCGGGTGTCTTGAGGGATCTTGCTCCTCCTGCGGCCGAGGACTGGTTGACACTGCTGCACAAGGACGTAACAGGCAAGACCTGGTTCGACTCAGAGGTCGGCGAGTTGCACAGCGGTCGCAGGCGAACGTACCCATTCAGCCTCGGCCACAGACTCTGCGGGTTGGCAAACCTCCCTGAGGATGAAACCCAGTTCCCCGTTGCCGCTTGGTTCAAGCTGTCCCTTATCAACGGGGTCAAGTCCGTCGCGCTGAACCCATCTGCCATCCGCCAGCCATCACCTCCAAACGCGCGCCGCGCCTTCATGGCCGACGGTACGAGTACCCCGTGGCTTCTGGACAAGCTCGCACCCAGGGACTATGAACAGTGGCTTGCCCACCTCAGGACCGAGTTGCCCAACCTGGCGGGTATCCGGAGCATCGAGCGTCCCGAGGACAGAAGCCGATATCTGATGCTCAAGTACCAAGATGGCTTGGAAGTGCCGTCCTGGGTCGCGTCGGACGGTACCCTCGAGATGCTGGCGCTGACGCTGCTTCCGTACCTCCCAGAGAAGGAGGCGACCTATCTGGTCGAAGAGCCGGAGAACTGCGTGCATCCTACGGCGATAGAGGCCATCTTCGAGTCCCTGTCCTCCGTGTATGAGGGCCAAGTGCTCATGGCAACCCACTCGCCGGTCATGCTGGGCCTGGCCCAACTGGAGCAGGTCCTGTGCTTCACCAGGGACGAGGAGGGAGCTGTCCACATCGTGCCCGGCAGGGAACACCGAATCCTCCGAAACTGGCACGGCGAGGTAAGCCTCGGTGTGCTCTTTGGCAGCGGTGTGATGGGATAGGAGAGATGCAAGACTTCGAGAGGGATCTGGTCATCCTCGTCCCGGACCGCACCTTCCGGTTGGTGGTCTCCACGCTTATCCGCAGGCACGCATCACTGGAAATCCGGCCCGTGTCTCACGACATCCAGGCCCACACCTACTTCGATGCGGGTTGCCTCCGGGACTGCCACGAATTCCTGAAGCCCTTCCTGCAAACGCACTGCCACGCGTTGGTGTTCTTCGACAAGCACGGGTGCGGGCGGGAGGACTTGTCGGCCGATATGCTGCAACTAGAGGTCGAAGAACGCCTGCGGCGCTCGGGGTGGGAGGACAGAGCCTGCGCCATCGTTGTAGAACCTGAGCTAGAGGTCTGGGTCTGGAGCGACTCCCCCGAAGTGGAGCGTTGCCTGGGGTGGGCCGGACGCCAGCCGCCACTGCGCGAGCGGTTGAGACAGAAGGGGCTCTGGGAGCCCGGCTCCGCGAAGCCGACCGACCCGAAGGCCGCTATGGCCTTGGCCCTGCGCGAAGCGGGGATCGCCCCGGCAAGGGCCGCCTTTGAGCGGCTTGCCGCCTCCGTCGGTCTCCGGCGCTGCACCGACCGCGCGTTCGTCCGCTTCCGGGGAATCCTCCAGCGGTGGTTCCCCGCCAAAGGGGAAGCGACAGGATGAAGCCCGCTCTGGTGCCTTTCGTGTACGTCCTTGCCCTCATTGCAGCAAGCTCCTTTGCCCAGGAGGCGAAGATGACTCTCAAGACGGGACGGCCGGGGAATCTGTTTGGGTTTGGGCAGAGGGTGGTTGTGCAGGTGGAGGCAAAGGGCGTGGAGTGGCGGGTGACAGACCTCGATGGGGCGGAGGTGGCGAAGGGGAATGGGGCCGTTGAGATTGACGGGCTGCCACACGGCTACTATGAGTTGGTGGCGAAGGCGGGGGAGAAGACGGGGAAGACGCCTTTCGGGGTGGTGGCCGACCATTCGGCCAAGGAGCCGCCCTCGGGCAGGCTGAATGTGGATGGGGCGACGGCTTGGCTCGAACGCCAGGGGCGGCACGAGGCCATCGCGCAGATGCTCCGAATGGCAGGCATCGGCTGGGTGCGCGAACGCTTCTCCTGGGGCGGCACCGAAACCGAAAAGGGCAAAGTCAACTGGCAGCAATACGACGCCACCGCCGACGCCTTCGCCAAACACGGCGTCCGCGTTTACCAGATTTTCCACGACAGCCCCGCCTGGTCGCACGGAGGGCGCAAGAACACGCGGAACCCGGCCGACCTCCGCGACGCCTACGCCTTCGCCAAACGCCTCGCGGAGCACTACAAGGGGCGCGTGGCGGCCTGGGAGGTGTGGAACGAACCCGACATCTTCTTCTGGCCCGACCTCTCCGACACGTTCGCGGGCCTCCAGAAGGCGGCCTACCTCGGCTTCAAGGCGGGCGACCCTGAGCTGCCCGTCCTCATCGGCTCCTTCTGCCGCGGCCACTGCGCCTTCGACGAGAATCTCTTCGACGCCGGCATCCGCGACTACTTCGACATCTTCAACTGGCACGTCTACGCCGCGCCCGATGCCTATCCAGCGATACTCGGCCGCTATCTCGAACTGCTCAAGCGCCACAGTTGCGGCGAGCGCCCCGTGTGGCTCACCGAGGCCGGCATCCGCCTGAACGCCACGCTGCCCGACGGCGAGATCACCGCCGCCGACGAGCGCCGCCAGGCCGACTTCGTGCCCAAGAGCTTCGCCTACTCCCTCGCCGCGGGCACCGACAGCCACTACTTCTTCGTCCTGCCCTACTACCTTGAGAATGGCGTGCAGTTCGGCGCGCTCCGCAAGGACCTCTCGCCCCGCCCCGGCTTCATCGCCATCGCGGCGGCGGTGGACATCCTGGGCGGGGCTCGCTTCCTCGGCTTCGCGGCCACCCAGGAAAAGGAGGGCTTCACAGCCATCGCCTTCGACAGCGGCAAGGGGAGGGTGCTGGTCGTCTGGAGCAACGCCGCCCGCGAGGCGGAGCTTGACGTGGCGGCGGAGAAGGTGGCCGTGGCCAACGTGGTCGGCCGGCGCCGCGAATGCGCGGCGGCGGGCGGCAAGCTGAAGCTCGCCCTCGGCCCCTCGCCGCAATACGTCATCGGGCTTGGAGATGGAGCGCTGAAGGGCCTCCGCGGCACGCCGCGGCCCGAGGGGAAGCTGCCCACCAATCGGCCCTCGCCCATCGTGCTCCGCGGCCAGGCGCCCGCCGCCAAGCTCGACAAGGATAGCGATTCCTACGTCATCGGCGACGCGCCGTTCCCCTACGCGGTCGAGGCCTGCAACTTCGGCGGCAAGCCAGCCGCCGGCCGCATAGCCCTTGAACTGCCCGGCGGCTGGAAGGCCGAGCCGCAGGAAGCGAAGGTGAGCCTTGAGCCGATGGGCCGCGTCGTGAGCGAGTTCCGCATCACCCCTGCCGCGGTCGCCCTCGGGCCGCAGAGGATTCGCGTGCGGCCGGCCTTCGAGGGCGAGCAACCCGCCCCCGCCGTCTCCTCCTTCCGCTTCGACCTCTCCCGCGTGAAACCGGCGAAGGAGATGGGCCTTGGCCTCGACGAGCCGGGCCGCTGGCAGAAGAACATCTCCGGCAACGGCACGATGGAGATCGCGGCGGGGGCCGATGGCGGGGTGCGCTTTGAGGCGAAGTTCACCGCGCCCGGCGACCGCTGGTGCTACCCTCGGGCCGACCTGGGCCGGCCGACCGACTTCTCGGCCTACGACGCCATCTCCTTCGAGTACCGCTGCCACGCCGACGACGACGCCACAACCGTCCGCCTCCAGCTCATTGAGCCCAACGGCTCCTGCTACCTCACGACGACGGGGTGGAAGGCCCGCAAGGACTGGACCCGTGCGACCGCCGCCTTCGCCGACCTCGCCTGGGGCAGCTACTCGCCGAAGGACCCCAACGGCAAGCTCGACACCAAGTCCATTCGTGCCCTGATGGTTGGCCTCAACACCCCCCGCGACGCCGCCACCCTCGAGGTCCGCAACATCCGCCTCGTGCGGCTCGAGAGATAGGCGGCCCTCGCGCGTCGTCGAGTTGGCCCGCATCAGACGCTGGGGGCCGCCGTAGGCGTAGTACCAGCACGAGGCGTCCTCCCGCAACGATTGGGTGATGTTGCCGTTGGGGTCGCGGGTGAGAATGGACCAAGAAGCGGCCGAATCACTGGGTTCGAATTCCGTCCCGGATTCTCTCGTCACCACCCGACCCCGCGCAGGTCGCGGATCGCCCCGGCCGTCAGTATCTTGAGCCCTCCATCGGCTTCCACGCGCTCGTGCTCTTCCAGCAGCCGGAGGACGCTGCGCCGCAACGCCTTGTCATAACACGGGATCTTGGGGAACACGATAACTGCCGCCAGTCGCTCCCAGTGGTTCTCGCTGGCAAGAGAACGTCTGAAGATTGCGACGGACGCTTTGGGGTCCATGGCGGCCATGGCCTCATAGCATGAGAACCCCAGCAGGGCGAAGATCCCCCGATCTATGCCCGGGTTTCGACTCCACCATGTGGCCTCTTCCGACATCCCTTCTACTCGAGTACGCGGCGCCACGCCTGCGGCCCGGAACGACAACGCGGCGACTTCGAAGGACAGCTCTGCGATCTGCTGCAGCTTCGCCAGGGCCCGTCGGTCCCGCAGGCGCCACAGGGCCTCCACGGCAGCTTCAACGAACTGGGCATCACGCCGATTCACCTCGAGGGCCTCGAGGATCGCGGGAGCCGCGCTCGTGTCGCCGATGGCGCCCAGTATCTCTACGGCACAGACGCTCTTTCTGATCAGAGATGGCTGGGAGCTGTCGCGCTGCGTAAGAAGAGGGATCAACTGTGGCACCGCAGGCTTTCCGATACGGACCAGCTCCTGTGCGGCGTCCTGACCAGGCGCTGCCAGCCTAGGGGGCGGAACGCCCAGCGGCTCGCTCGATTCAAGGAGCTCTATCATGGAGCGAACCCGGTCTTCCACGGCTTTCATGCTCTTGCTATCTGTTTCGGCGGCGCCTGTTTGCGCAGGCCCGTCCCCCTTCTTGGTCTCCTGGGCCTGCGGTCGTTGGACAATCGCGCCCGCGGCGTCTCCTGATAGGCGCCTCCGTTCACTGTGGATCACGAGAATCGCGATTTCCTGCAATTCCGCGTCGTCTTCCGCCACCAGATGGCCCTGGAGCAGCCGAACTACGCTGCGCGAGGCCGCCCTGTCGTGCTCCAGAACCCTGGCAAGCCCCATAATCGCCGCGAACCGCTCGCGGTCGTTCCTGCTTCCCAAAGAACGGCTGAACGTTCCGAGGGACTCCCTGGGGGCGATGGACGCCATGGCCTCATAGCACTCAGTTCCTTCCGCGGTGATGCTCGGCCCGTTAGTGCCCCGGCCCGGGGCCCACCAGCGGGCCTCCTCCGACCCCTCCTCTGGTTGAGTGCCGGGGCCGACGGCTGCGGCCCGGTCGTACAGAGCCGCGACCTCGAAGGACAGCTCTGCGATCTGCTGTAGCTTCGGCAGGGCTCGGGGGTCCCGCAGCTGGCCCAGCGCCTTGACAGCAGCTCCGATGAACAGGGCGTCACGTCGCCTCGCTTCCAGGGCCTCGAGGATCGCGGGTGTCGCGCTCGTGTCGCCGATGGCGCCCAGTATCTCTACCGCACGGATGCTCTTCCTGACGAGCCAGGACGGGTTCCGGTCGGGCTGGGTAAGAACCGGGATCAAGTGTGGCACGGCGGGCTTTCCGATACGCACGAGTGCCTCTGCGGAACCGTTCCCAGGTATCATTGGGGGCTGGCAGACACAAGACAGACCCTGCACCCCCTCGCTCCAACTCAGGCGCCCTATCAAGCGACGTATCCGCCGTTCCTTGGCTTTCTCCCCGTTGTGGTCTGGTCCGGCAGCGATGGCCTGCGCCAGTTCCCACGGTGCCTGCGCCACGTCCCATGTTAGACCGGCCAACTGCTGGCAGCCCATGAGAAACGACAAGGTCAAACCGAGCACAGCGCAGGTGACGACATTGCCGTCGTAGGCCACCCCGGCGCGGCGAGCCCATGCTCGCCCAGACTCTCCCTCAGAGCCTCGGGCGCATGACCCCATTGTCGTGCCTCCACGACTCCGACCGGCTGTCCCACTTCCGAATTCAGGGGAAACCATACCTGATTCCCACCGTATGGGGTGGTTTCCACGCTGCGTCACGAGACCGCTCCCCGTCCCCTCCTGTCGGTGCGATCCTACCGCACTGAAATCCGAGTGTCAACACCCTTACCGCATGATCTGTCACGGTGCCGGTCGTCGTGCCCTGCGAGGTTCTTGCTAGCGGGCCAATAGCTGATACGCATCAGCGATGAGGCGCGCGGCGGCAGGCTGAGGGGTGTAGCCTGCGAGGGCCTCGAGCGCCTTGATGGGACCGAGGCGCTGGACGACCTCGTGCATTGGCCGGAACTGAGGGTCATCTTCGCCGGCCGGCGGGTGGCTCGCTAGGCGTCACGGGGTGTCAAGTCTTTTTCAGAGAGTTATCGGCCCAACAACGGAGGTCTGCCGGGCCAACTGGCTGCTGCTTCCCACATCGTGGTCTCTTGAGTCCCTTGGTTATCCGCGGCCATCTGCGCAACCCGTGGTTGTTCCCTCTTCGGCGGCCGAAAGCCGGGAGGCTGACCGCGGATTACGCGGATGGGCTATAAGGAACGCAGGAAGGCAGGAAAAGAGCCGAGGCGCGGCCGGCGAAGAAGGGAGATCCGCGTGAGGCCCTTCTTGCTCTTCTTGGCGGACTTGGCGGTCAGGGGAATGGGGTCAAAGGAATGGGAGAGGGAGCAGCCGCGGGCCAAGGGCACGTTTCCTGCCCACTCGGCTCCTCTCTTGATTCCCCTGCCCCCATTCCCCTGCCCCTCCTCCGTCCCCACGACAGAGAGGAAACTGGCAAGGGAATGGGGGCAGGGGAATGAAGAGGGAACTATAAGGAAGGGAGGAAGGCAGGAAGCGGTCAACCAGAGATCGATCTTGGGCCAGGCGCCGGATCGCCGGCCTGCCTGGCCTCCTTTCCTGCATTCCTGGATTCCTTATTCCCTTGTCCCTATTCCCTTGTCCCTCTCCCGGCCCCCAACCGCGGCGCGCTCTCCATTGTTGAGGGTCATCTGTTGCTTCAGGACCCTCAACAATGGGGCCGGGAGGCGGCGCCGAGGGGCGGCGCCGGCGAGGTGGCGGCAACGTAAGGATAGATTTGCCAAGAGCTTAGGGTTTGATAGAGCGGCGTGCTGAGGCGTGTGTCAAGAGGTCCCGGCGCAAGCGGGTGTGTGTGCGTGTGAGCCTCAACAATGGTAGGAATGGGCGTTTTGGCCATTTCAGGGCGGTCCGGCCATTGTTGAGGCTCCGGAGGCGAGCCTCAACAATGAGTGAACTTGCGGCTTCGCGCGCGCCCTCCACGCACGATCGATCCAGAGACGACTTGTGCTCTGCTGACAACGGCGAAGCGGCCCTTGCCTTTGCCCGCCGCGGCCGCTATCATCACGGGGCCTTCAGAGCAAAGGAGCCGAGGATGCGCAAGGTGGCAGCGATTGATGGGCGGGGGCAGTTCGCGGTGATCGAGGAGCCGATTCCCGAGCCGAGGCGAGGACAGGTGCTCATCGAGGTGGCCGCCTCGCTCGTGAGCCCGGGGACGGAGCTGGGCGGGGTGCCGAACCGCCGCAAGAACCCGACCGATGCCGCCCCGCGGCCGTTCGGCTATCAGAACGCGGGGGTGGTCATCAAGCTCGGCGAGGGGGTCACGCGGTTCAAGGTGGGTGACCGCGTGGCGACGATGGGGGGCGGCTACGCGCTCCACGCCTCCCACACGGTCGCGCCCGTGAACCTCGCGGCGCCGGTGCCCGACGGCGTGTCGTTCGAGGAGGCCGCCTTCTGCCACCTGGCTGCCACGGCGCTCCACTGCATCCGCCGGGCCGAGCCGCAGTTTGGCGAGAACTTCGCCATCGCCGGCCTCGGCGTCGTCGGACTCCTCTGCGTCCAGTTCGCAAAGCTGAGCGGCGCCCACGTCGTCGGCCTCGACCGCTTCCCGAAGCGGCTGGCGGTTGCGAAGGCGACGGGCGCCGACGCTGCGTTCAACGTGGCCGAGGGGAACCCGGTGCCGCGCGTGGCCGAGTTCTGCCGCGGCCACGGGCTCGACTGCGGCATCCTGGCCTTCGGGGGCGAGGCGACCGAGGCGTCGCGGCAGCTCTACGAGATGATGAAGCCCGCGCCCGACGGCCATCGCTGGGGCCGCATCGTCGCCGTCGGCGGCGCACGCCTCACCCTCGGCCTCGCCGCCGACCTGGGGAACGTGGACATCCGTTCCTCCGCCCGCCCAGGCCCAGGCTACCACGACGAGGCCTGGGAGCACGGGGTCGACTATCCCCCCATCTTCGTCCGCTGGACCACCCAGCGGAACCTCGAGGAGAGCCTTCGCGCCATCGCAGAGGGCGCCCTGCGCGTCAAGCCCATCATCACCGACGCCTTTCCCCTCTCCCAGGCGCCCGCGGCCTGCGAGAAGCTCGTCTCATCACCAGGCGAGGCCATCGGCGTCATTCTCAAGCCCTGATCTGTGCGGCCAGGCGCCCAAGGTTCGCACGCTCAGTACGGCGCCCCCAGATAAGGGGACACCATCGCGGGCGCTTCGCTCTCCTGCTCCCGAAGGGAGCACAGTGGGTGGCCGGCGGCTTCAGCCGCCGGACCCGGGCGCCAGAGGCAGAGAAGTCCCGGAGGGACGACAGACACGTGCGCCGGGCCGTCTCCGGTGCGTTTCTGCCGTCCCGTCGGGACTGGGCCTTGCGTGCGCACCAATCCGGCGGCTGAAGCCGCCGGCTACCCACTGCTGTCCCTTCGGGACTGAGATTCTGTGCCCTTATTCGTGGGGCATTGTACTCAGGGAGAGCGGCTGAGCATCTCGTCAACCGCCTTCAGGAACCGTGCGATGGCCTGGCGAAGGGCCGGGGCGGCCTCGCGGCTTCAACCTTCAGGAGCTCCAGGCTCGCGCGGTCGTTCATAGAGGAGTTCCCCAAAACGGGTGACGAGGTTCTGGAGGGCTTGGGGGAAGGACTCGAAGCGGCGGATGTCGAGGCGGAAGGGGGCGTCGGCCTCGTGGGCCTCGGCCACGGCGTCAATCTCGGCCTGCGAGGCGCCCTCCACCGCGATGTCTATATCGCTCCCTTTGTGGATTGGGTGGTAAGCCACCGAACCGTAGAGGAGGACGCGCGTGACGCCCGGGAGCCGCCTGAAGGCCTCGGCGACACGGCGGGCGCACTCGCGTCCGCGCTCGCGCACCGCGCGCTCCCACGCCGCGCGCTCGGCGATCCGCCGGTGCATGCCTTCGACATACGGAGTGACGTCGATCACGGCTTCACCCTCCTGGTTCGCTACCTCTGCCTGCCGTATTATACCCTGACACCGCCCGTAGCCGCAACAAGCGAGGATGATTGGATGGGTGGATGATTGTCTGACACCCATCCACTCATCCATTCATCCCCCACGGATGTGGGGCTTGCAAGGCCAAACGTTTCGGCTATCATAGCCGAGGTCGTTTCGCTTCTCCGTGAAGCCGTTATCCGCGGATGGAGAGCTGGGTTGTGAGCAACAGGCCGTTCGTGACTTGCGGCGGGGAGCACTGGCTGGGGCTGGCGCTGTCGCTGGGCCTCGGGGGCGCCCTCGTGTGGGCCGTGCGGCGCTCCGGCTCGCGGCGCCTTGATTGGGCGGCGCGCCTCGCGCTCGCGGCGGGATGCCTTGCAAGCGAGGCCTTCATGGTGGTCTGGTGGTGGTGGAAGGGTGCCCGGCTGGTGGGCCTCCTGCCGCTGCATCTTTGCGACATCTCGGTCGTCCTTGCCCCCGTCGTGCTCCTGACGGGCCATTGGCTGGCCTATGAACTGCTCTACTTCTGGGGCTTCGGCGGCGCGGTGCAGGCGCTGCTGACGCCGAACGTGGACTGGGGCTTCCCCCACATCCGCTGCGTCTGCTGCTTCCTGCTCCACGCCCTCATCGTGACGAGCGCGCTCTACGCCACCGCGGTCATGCGGCGGCGGCCAACGGTCCGCTCGCTCCTGAGGGCCTGGCTGGTCGCCAACGCCTACGCGCTTCTCCTGATTCCCGCGAACTGGGCGATGGGCACGAACTACATGTTCCTCATGGCGAAGCCGACGACACCCTCGCTCCTCGACCTGATGGGGCCTTGGCCCTGGTATCTGCTCGTCGGGGATGTTGTCGCCCTGGCGGTGATGTGCCTCTGCTACGCGCCCTTCTTCATCCTCGACCGGCGGGCCAGCCCCCGCCAAGCCCGAGGACCCGAGGGATCAGGGAGTTCGTAGTCCGTAGTGCGGGCTTCAGCCCGTTCCGTAGCGCCAGCGTCCCGCTGGCCTCCCGCCGCCGGGGCGGCGGCGCTACTCGGGAACGGCCTGAAGGCCGCACTACAAACACCCGTTCACTGGGAACCGGCCGCTGAGTGTGGCGTCTAAATCTAAGGTTGTGTGTGTTTTGCTCGGTCTTTCCGCTTGGCAGAGGAGACATGGATGAAACGGGCAGTGTGGCTATTGGCGATTGCGGCGTGCGTGCCGGCCACCTTGGGCGGCGAGGCCGCCGTCCCGGTCACGAAGGTCACGGCCTTCAGCTCGGGCGTGGCCTACTTCGAGCACAACGGCAAAGTGACCGGCAGCGCCGAGGTGCAACTGAAGTTCAAGACCACCGGCATGAGCGACATGCTCAAGTCCTTGGTGGTGCTGGACTTAGGTGACGGCACAGTTGGCAGCGTGAACTACGCCTCAAGCGAGCCCCTCACCCGCGCCCTGCGGAGCTTCGGGATCGACATCTCGGGCGCCCCAACCCTCGCCCAACTCCTTCAGCAGATTCGCGGCGCCGAGGTCGCGGTCATGGCCCCCGAAAAGCTCACGGGCAAAATCCTCGGCGTCGAGGTCAAGACCCGTCACATCCTCCCCTCCAACACCATCGTCCAGGAGCACCTCCTCAGCCTGCTGACCGCCGAGGGGATGAAGTCGGTCCCAATCGAAACCATTCGCAGCATTGCACTTACGAACGAGAAGCTGAACACGGAGTTGAACAAGGCCCTCGCCCTCCTCGTCGAGAGCCGCGACACCGAGAGCAGGGCGGTCCAGATCAACTTCGTCGGCGAGGGCGACCGCCCGGTCCGCATCGGCTACATCACCGAGGCACCCGTCTGGAAGACCAGCTACCGCCTGGTCCTCAGCGACGAGAAGAAGGAGGAAGCCACCCTCCAGGGCTGGGCCATCGTGGAGAACACGAGCGACTACGACTGGGAGAAGGTTGACCTCACGCTCGTCGCGGGCCGCCCAATCTCTTTCGTAGAGGACCTCTACACTCCACTCTACCTTGACCGGCCGGTGGTGCAGACGGAGCGCTATGCTTCACTGCGCCCACGCACCTACGAAGAGGGGATCAAGGCCGACAAAAACGTCCTCGCCCTCAAGGCCGAGAGGGAAGAGGCGGATATGGCGTTGGCCGAGGACGCCCAAGGCGGCGAGGGCAGAAGGGCAGCCACCAGGTTCAGAGCCAACCGCGCACTGGCCGCCGCCCCCGGCGCTCCGCCCGCCGCCAAGTCAATGGAGCAACTCGAACGCGCCGCCGCTGCCGCACTCGACCGCGGCGTGTCCGCCGTAGCCAGCGCCCAAGCCATCGGCGAACTCTTCTCCTACCACATCAAGACCCCCGTCACCCTCCCGCGCCGCAAGTCGGCCATGCTCCCAATCGTCAACCAGGCCGTAAAGGCAAAGAAACTCAGCATTTACAACCCGGGCACCCTCCCCACCAACCCCCTCAACGGCGTCTGGCTCACCAACTCCACCCCGTCGAGCCTCCTGGCCGGGCCGGTCACGGTCTTCGACGCCGGCACCTACGCGGGCGACGCCCAGATCGGCAACTTCCCGCCAGGCGACAAGCGCCTCCTCTCCTACGCCATTGACCTCAAGGCCACGATTGACCCCACCGCCACGTCCAGCCAGCGCATCGTCTCCGCCAGCATCGTCCGCGGCGTCCTTAACATCAAGCGCCGCAACGAGTTCGTGCAAACCTACATGATCAAGAACAAGGCCGAGCAGGAGAAGGTCGTCCTCATCGAGCACCCGTTCCAGGCCGACCGCGAGCTCCTCGGGCCCAAGGAGTTTGCCGAAAAGACCCCGCAGTTCTACCGCTTCGAAGTCAAGGTGCCCGGAGCCAAGACCGGCCAGTTCCCGGTCAAGGAGCAGCGCTTCGACCCCCAGACCATCGCCATCCTCCCCTGCGACGTCGGCCAGCTCCAGTCGTTCACCAGCAGCGGCGAGATTCCCGAAAAGGTCCGCACCGCCCTCGCCGAGGCCATCAAGCGCAAGAGCGCCCTCGCCGTCGCCGAGCGCGAGCTCAACGAACTCCAGCAGCGCATCCAGACCCTTCGCCGCGAACAGGCCGACACCCGCGAGAACATGAAAGCCGTCGAACGCTCCTCCCAGGCCTACCAGCGCTTCGAGAAGAAGCTCCTCGACTCCGAGACCCAGATCGAAACCCTCCAGAAGCAGCTCGAAGACAAGCGCGCCGGCGTCCAGAACACCCGCAAGGACCTCGAAGACTACCTCAACCAGCTCAATATTGAGTGAGCCGAATCAGGCAAAATGATTACGGGCAAAATGATAGGAGAAGAAGGGGGGGAAGCACCGATTCAGGTAAAATGATTTCGCGGTAAAATGATAAGAGAAGAAACCGGAGGAGAGCGAAGCCGGGCAGAATCTTGCCGGCCCAGATCCGATCCTGTCTTATCATTTTACCCGTAATCATTTTACCTTCCCTCTTCTCTTCTTCTCCTATCATTTTGCCCCCCAATCATTTTGCCTTCACTCTCCCCTCGCCTTCGCCAGCCTCTCTCGAATGATATCTGGCCTGTGGAAGTGCTCCGCGAACTCCTCCACGGGATACGACACCAGCCCATCCGTCACCCCGATCCTGTGCCACGCCGCCTTTGGCGCATCGAAATACCCGTCAGGCGTCCACGCCACCCACTCCTCCGGGTTCCACGCCGCGAGAGTGACCACGAGCTCCCCGCTGCCCGCCTTGTAGACGTGAATCGTTCCCGCCGGACTGGCCGCCGCGGCCAGGTGTCCGCTCGTCGCCTGGCGCTGGTCAACGGAAGATGGAACCGGCTCGCGCCCCGCACGTAGGAGCGCGCCAGTCCTCGCATCCGACACCCGCACCCCCTCCCCGGCTCCTCTCGAAGTCAGGGTCGTGCCATTCGCGCTGAAGGCCACACTAACCACCGGGCCTATACGGACCTCGAGCGTTCGCACGAGGCACCCTGACGCAGCGTCCCAGAGCTTCACGCTATTGTCATCGCTCCCCGATGCCAGGGTCGCGCCATCCGGGCTGAAGGTTACGCTCTCTACCGTGCCCGCATATCGCTCGAGGGTTCGTACGAGGCGCCCGGTCGCAGCGTCCCAGAGCTTCACGCTGCTGTCCGAGCCTCCGGAGGCTAGGGTGGTGCCATCCGGGCTGAAGGCCACGCTGCTCACCCAACCGCGATGGCCCTGCATTGTTTGGACGAGGCGGCCGGTCGTGGCTTCCCAGAGCTTCACGCTATTGTCATCGCACCCCGAGGCCAGGGACGCGCCATTCGGGCTGAAGGCCACGCTCCAGACCGAGGCCGCATCGAGACCGAGAGTTCGCATGAGGCGCCCAGTCCCGGCTTCCCAGAGCTTCACGCTCTTGTCATAGCTCCCCGAGGCCAAGGCCGTGCCATCCGGGCTGAAGGCCACGCTTCTCACCGAGCCCGCATGGCCCTCGAGGTTTCGCACGAGATGCCCAGTCACTGCGTCCCAGAGCTTCACGCTCCCGCCAGCGCATCCCGATGCAATCATCGCGCCATCCGGGCTGAAGGCCAGACAATTGACCCAGTTCGGATGTCCCTCAAGAGTTCGCACGAGGCGTCCGGTCGCTGCCTCCCAGAGCTTCACGCTCTGGTCATTGCTCCCCGAGGCCAGGGTCGCGCCATCCGGGCTGAAGGCCACGCTATTGACCGGGGCAGCATGGCCCTCGAGGGTTCGCACGAGGCGCCCGGTCGCTGCGTCCCAGAGCTCCACGCTATTGTCAGAGCTCCCCGAGGCGAGGGTGGCGCCACCGGCGCCGAAGGCCACGGTCAAGATCTCTCTGCTGCGGGCTTCGATAGTTCGCATGAGGCACCCTGTGCCCGCCTCCCAGAGCTTCACGCTCTTGTCTTCGCTCCCCGAGGCAATGATAACGCCATCCGGGCTGAAGGCCACGCACCTGACCCAGCCGCCATGGCCCAGGAAGGGCATGAATGCCAGCCCTTGGGCTGCGACCTTCGGGAGGGACGAACTGCGGAAATCGCCTTCCGAGAGTTGCGTGTCCAACAGGACCGCCCGGGCAAGCCGGGCATAGGGGAACTTGGCACGACCGAAGCGCGCCCCTGTGCAATCGGCTCTCTGCAGGAATGCCCCGCGGCCGTTGGCGTTCGATAGGTCGCAGTTGCGCAAGGAGGCGGCGGTGAGCTCCGCCTGATCGAGGCGGCACTCGGCCAAGCAGGTGCCCTCAAGGTCCACGGAGCGGGCTGAGGCATCCTTGAGGTTGGCGCCGCGCAGGTCGGCCTCGCGGAGCTTCGCTTCAGTCAGCACCGCTCCCTCAAGATTCGCTCCCAAGAGCCTGGCCCCTGACAGTTGCGCACCGGCGAGGTCCGCGCCCTGTAGTTGCGCGCCCTCCAGGTGAAGCTCGGCGGGCCTGGGCGCGGTGTCGGGGATCAGCTTCCGCCAAGCCAGAAGGAGGAGAAGAGCGTTCTCGCTCCGTTGCGTGCGATAGGCTCCCTCCAGCATGTCGGTGAGGACCTGTGCCGCGCGCCCAGCGTGGCCGCGCTCACCATGGAGGAGGTCCACCGCGAACTCGAGGACCTCTCTGTTCAGGCGCGGCAGGTCAAGGGCCGCGAGGTGGCCCTCAGATAGCCCAATGGCAACCCCGCGGCCGAGGAAGAACTCCATCAATGACTTGTGGGCGAACCGGTAGTTCCCCCTCGGGTCCCGCACGAGAAACGTGGCGGTCCGCATGTCTGCATCAATCCGCCAAACCGCCTCGGGGTTCCCAAAGCGAAAGATATCCTTGAGGCGCGCCAGGATCCAGGCGCGCAGTTCGCGGAAATGCACAGTGGCGTCGCGGCCCCCGCTAAGCCAGAGGCGCCTAGCTAATTCCGCCATAAGGTCCGATTTAAGGTCTGGGAAAACAATATGTTTCCCGGTGTCGCGGCCCAACCAGTTGCCAAGCACCCCCTCGTAGATGTCGGCAGCCTTCACCCGCTCGCCGCTCCTGGCCCTCCGCTCCAGGTGCTCTAGGTTCGCTGCGATCATGGCCAGGAGGACCGGGCGCTTGGCGAGGTCAACAAGGTCGTGAACCCGCTTCATAAACTCGAATGCCGCGTCGGCCTGATCCCCCAGGACCCTATGGAGGTAGTCGCGGATGCGCTTCTCGTCAAAAGGCTGCAGGTAGGCGATTCGGAACGCGCTCCCCCTCAAACCCTCACGTGTGCGTGCTCCACCTCCGCCGCTGACCTTCTCGCGCTCGTTCGCCCTGTCGAGAAAATAGTGGGTGCGGCAAGTGAGGAGCACCTTGCCATCTGAGTGTGGCGGCGCAGCGGACCGTATCTGCCGCATCAGCTCCGTGGCCTGCGCGTCCGTCAGGTGCACCGAGTGCTCGTCGAAGCCGTCGAAAATGAGGATGACGTGGCCGCGCCGCACGGCGGCCAGGACGCCAGACGTAGAAAGCTCGCCGAAGCCAGCCTCCTCAAGCAAGTGCCTGAGCATCTCATCGAGCCGAGGGACCCTATCGCCGTACCAGACTGGCAGGTTGCGCATGTCCAGATACAGGGGCACGGGCAGATGGTGGTCACCCGCGTCGCGAAGCTCCAGTAAGCCCCTGCTGAACATGCGACATAGGAACGTCTTACCCACACCGTAGTCACCAAGGATCGCACAGAATGGCGGGCTTCCAGGAGCCTTCACCCAGTGCAGGAGGAATTGCCGTGCTTCCTCCGCAGGATCCACATCCGTGCCAGTCTGTCTGAGCGGCATGACATTCGGGGGCACCCAGAACTGTGGCACGTAGAGGTCCGCTAACCTCCCAATAAGGGCTCTCTCGCCGATCTCAGTTGCATGTGCCGAAGCATCGAGGACCCCGCGAAGATCCGACATGGGGACCTGTTCCCAGTCCAACGCCCCGAGGCGCGCCTTCACGACCAAGAAGTCAACACCCTGCAGTTCATCTTCTGTAGGCAGACTGCTTGCGCGTTCATTGAGGATGCCGAAGACAATGTCCCTGTCTCGCCCACAGCACGCGCCGGGGACTCTAATGCTGAAAATGATCCCGCGGTTCTCACAGTGGAGTTCGCCTCGGTGTTGGGCCGAGAGGAAGTCACCTATCGTGCGCTTGGCCTCGGCGAGGCAATGGCTCGCGAGGAAGTGTCCGCCGCGCAAACCGAAATGGCGAAGGTCCGCAATCCAACCTTCCCACGAGAGCCCGGGCGTGAAGAGATACCCCTGGGCGAGGAGGGTTCCATTGTCTTGGTGCCTCCAGTGCCTCTGCAAGAAGGAGACGAAGTTGTCATCTTCGACACCCTCCACCAGAAGGGGCCTATTCGCGAGACGATACGAAGCCAGCTCTCGAACTGTGGTTTCCGGGTCGTCCCGGCCAGCCATGAGGTGCAGGAAGGCCCGTGCATCCACTTTGGAGAGTATAGCCAAGTCAGCGAGGTTCTCGCGAACTTGGGGATCCAGCTCATTGATGTCGTCTAAACAGAACCCTAACCCGAATTCGGCCACTAACCGCTTGATCCCGTCGATATGGGTTCTCACCATTTCCTGGTGCAACTCGAACACCACGTTGCATTGCCATTTGTCCCGGTAAGCATGAAGGAACTCATCGAAGAAAGCGCTCACTAGCATCTGTGGGTCTAGGTTCACAGTGAAGAGCAACTGGCGCGGGTCGGACTTGCTCATGGTGTGCGTCGCACAGGCCAAGGTGCTTGCCGTCTCAACGCTGCACAGCGCCATGAGAACCCGAAGCAAGCCAGGATCAACCCTGTCCCGGAAGCGCGCCTCTATCTCTGGGAAGGACTGTCCGCCCGGTCCCAGGCCCAAACATTCAAACGCCACGACCAACGGTTCCTTGGTCGCAGGCACAAGTTGAACGATGGGTTCGAGCTTGGTCATGAGGTTCGCCAGAAACGCCCGATCGTCCTGCGGCAGCGCTCCCCAAGCCTTGGGCGCGAAGCGCTCGGCGAAGCCAGCCACAGTCTCCGGAAACCGAACTGCCCGGAGACCGCTTGTGACCTCCTGCGGAATGTACTCTACGGAGGGCGTACCAAGGAACTCCCTCTTGTGCTCGCGTTGGATGATTTCGGCTGAGTTTCTTGCCTCTTCGTCCTCCCTCCGTCTCGCAAGCTCGGCCGCGGAGGGGATCCCCTCGAACCAGACGGTCTTGGAGGCGACGGGGCGGTTGTCTTGCGGGCTGCACAGGAAGACTCCGAGACCCTTCTTGGCAAGGCGCTCGTTGAGGCGCGCCTTGAAGCCGCGGTAGAGGTTGAGGGCGGCATCTTCGTTGGTGGCGTCGGGCCAGATGGCGCGAAGGAGCTCGGCGAGGGGGACCTCGGTGCGCCCGGTGAAGAGGCGCTGAAGGGTCTCGGCCTTCGGGGCGTCGTGGCGGCCGAGGACACCCGCCTTGTCGAGCGCCGCGAGCGCCTCGACGATGCGGTGCGCGTCCTCAACCTTCTGCCTCACTTCATTGCCTTCTGGGGCCATGTGGTTGCTCCTTGCCAGGGTCGGGAGAGGGACCAGGGAATGAACGCAGGAGGCTTGTCCCCATTCCGTTGTCCCTTCCCGCCTTCCTCATTGCTCGATGCGGCTCGGGCTCACGCACCGGCGCCCGCAGGCTACGCAACGCGTGTAGCTGGCGTTTAGTATGATTATATCCGAAGAACCGCGCTTGTCAAGCCCTGCCCGAGGATTGGGGGCGGGACTCAGGGGCTTGCGTCCGGCCGCGGCGGGTGTATAATGGCCGGCGAGAGGGGAACTCGGCGCTGGCGGAGTGGGGGAGCGCAGGCGTCAGGAAGCCGTGGGGAGAGGTGAGGAGAAGGCGATGAAGAAAGCAACCACCCTGGTGGGCGTTGCGGTGCTGGCGGTGGCCGGCTGCGTGGTGGCGGCGGGGGCCGAGGCGGCCGCCGCAGGCCCGCCACCGGCGGGCAAGGGCATCGCCGTGGTCCTGGGGCTGCCCGCCGACGGCGGACGCGGCGTGCTGGCCGAGCTCGCGGAGAAGGAGCGCTGGACGGTTCTCTTCCATTCGCCTGAGGCCCGCGAGGCCGCGGCGGTGCGCGAATGGGCCGAGGGAAAGGGGCTGCTGGGCGACAAGGTGTTCGTGGCGCAGGGCGGCTACGGGCGAATCGTGCTGGCGGACAACCTGGCCACCGCCGCGTGGGTGCAGGCGAGCGCCGCGGGCAAGGCCGCCGAGGCGGAGATCAGCCGCGTGCTTCATCCCGGCGGAACGGGCCACCTCGATGGCAAGACCATCACAAAACCCGTGCCCGAAGGCGTGGACGTTTGGAGCCATCCCTACCACGGCCCGGACAATAACCCCCTGAGCACGGACCGGTTGGCCCGCGCGCCGTACCTGACGCAGTTCATAGCGGAGCCGAAGTTCAGCCCGCTGCCGACGGCTGTCGTGGCGGCCGGCGGCCGCGTGTTCCGCGCCCACGGCCACATCTCCTTCCAGGCCAACCAAACCCCAGTCATCAACACCCTCGTCTGCTCGAACGGCTACAGCGGCACCGTCCTCTGGACTCGTCCGCTCAAAGAGGGCTTCATGGTCCACCGCATGTGCATGGCCGCCACCGACGACGCGCTCTACCTGGCCGACGACGAGTCGTGCAAGGTGCTCGACGCGGCGACGGGCAAGGTGCTCCGCGAGATCGCCGCCCCCGAAGGCACAGCGGACGGCAAGGTGTGGAAGTGGATGGTCCTTCAGGGCGGCAAGCTCTACGCGCTCATCGGCGGCCCCGAGACCCAGCCCAAGCCCATCCGCGCCACCGGCATCCAGATCGGCCACTGGCCGTGGAGCATGTGGGACGGCTTCGACTATAGGGAGCCGAAGACGAGCTACGGCTTCGGGCGCACGTTCCTGGCCTTCGAGCCCTCCGACGGCAAGGTGCTCTGGCGCCGCGCCGAGGAGGACTACATTGACGGCCGCGGCATCTGCATGGGCAACGAGCGCATCTACTACTACTGCCCCGAGAAGTTCCTCGCGGCCCTCGACGCCCGCACGGGAGAGGTCGCGTGGAAGAACACCGATGCCGATCTTCTGAAGGCCATCGGCCCGACGGGCCGCGCGCAGAACCCGAGGGAGGGCTTCTCGACCACCAGCTTCCTCAAGTGCGATGCCGAGCGGCTCTACTTCGCCGGCCCGCAGCGGCCGAACGTCGTCGTCGCCTCCGCCGCCGACGGCCGGCTGCTGTGGCAGCGGCCCGACGGCAATTTCCACCTGGTTCCGCGCCCGGAGGGCCTCTACGGCATCGGGGCCGCCCCAGGCTTCAAGCTCGACTTCGGCACGTGGAAGGCGCAGGCGCAGTATCCCGGGCGGAGGTCCTGCACGCGAGCCACAGGCTCCACCGATGCGATCTTCTACCGCGCCCCCGAGGGCACGGTGCGCATAGACCTCGCCAGCGGCACGGCCCAGCACATCGCCGCCATGCGCCCGCCGTGCCTCGAGGGGGTCATCGTGGCCCACGGCATGCTCTACTGGGGGCCGTGGATGTGCGGCTGCCCCCTCGCCTTCTACGGGCACGTGGGCCTCACGGGCGCAGGCAGCTTCAACTTCCAACCCGGCCTCGACGCCTCGCGCCTTGAGCCGGGCGAGGGCGACCTGGCGAAGGTCCAGGAGCTAGCGGCCGCCGAGGGCGACTGGACCGCCTGGTCCGCCGACCCACAGGCGTTGGGCGCGAAGACCGCCGTCCCAAAGCAGGTGGCCCAGGCCTGGGAGTTGTTCGTAGTGCGGCCTTCAGGCCGCATCCCCCAAGACTACGGGCTGAAGCCCGCACTACCAACTGGCGCCGCGGCGGCGGGCGGCCTTGTCTTCACGGCGGACCGCACCGGAGCGGTGCGCGCCTTCGACGCGGCCACCGGCGCGCCGAAGTGGAAGGCATACGCCGCAGGCGCCGTGTTCTATCCGCCCGCGGTCTGGAATGGCCGGCTCTATCTGGGATCGGCTGATGGCCGGGTCTATGCCTTTGAGGCGGCCACGGGGCGGCGCCTCTGGGCCTTCCGCCTCGCCCCGGCCGACCGCTGGATTCCGGTCTTCGGCCGCCTGGCCTCCACCTGGCCCGTCGCCGGCGGCGTCGTCGTTCGTAATGGTGTCGTGTACGCCGCCGCGGGGATGGCCGACTACGACGGCACCCACGTGGCCGCCCTCGACGCGGTGACGGGCAAGCCGCTGTGGTACAACGACGCGACCGGGCGCATGTCCGACGCCGTGCGCAGCGGCATCAGCCTCCAGGGCGAGCTGATGCTCCGCGACGGCAGGCTCTGCTTCGCGGGGGGCGGCGTCTACGGCACCGCGGTGTTCGACGCCAAGACCGGCAAGTGTCTCAACGACCCGGTCCACCGCCTCGGCTCGGGCAGTGCCACGGCCTTCTACGCCCACTACCCCGAGTACGGCCAGTACGTCGCCCTCGACCACACGCTGGCCGACGGGCGGACGCTGAGCTACGAGCCGCTCTACGACGGCAGCCGGCACGCGCCGCTGGCATTGCTGAGGCCGGTCCCCGCCGGCCAGCAGCCGCCCCAGCCCGGCTGGCGGCTCGCCTGGCGGCGGCCTAACGATCCACCCAAGCCCACACGCGAGGCCGTGTGGACCGACCCCGCCCGCCGCCAGTTCAACGCCTTCGTCGTCACCCCCGGCGTCCTCCTGGCCGCCGGCCAGGGCGCGCCGGGCAGCGGGGCCAGGCCCTTCGTCACAGCGATCGCCATTGACGATGGCTCGGAGATATGGCGCCACGAGCTGCCCGCCCCGCCCGTCAAGGGCGGCCTTGCCGTGGACCGCGGCGGACGCATCTTCGCGTCCCTGGCCGATGGCCGCGTCCTGTGCCTTGCGGAGCGGCGGTGAACCGACGGCTCCCTACTGGCCTCGCATCGCCTTGAATCGCACCTGAGCCGGCAGCGTGTTCTTCTCGAAGTTCGTGTCCGGGCCGAACGGGGGCCAGTTGAGGCCCCCGAACCAGGCCGGCTTCTCTTTCAGATAGAGGCTCTTGGGCGGCGCGGCGCCTCCAAGCGATTCGCTCTCGGGCACGCCGTTGTCCTTGAAGTTGTAGTTCCCTCTCAGGAGGGTCGTGGCTCTGACATCCAGATCGATCTCCTGGAACCCGCCCGGCCCGGGGCCTTTGCCGCGCTCGGCGGCCAGGAGCTTCTCCCAGTCGGCCCACCAGGTTCCCTTGCTCGGCTGCACCTTCTCCCCCGAGAAGCCGCCGTTGCCCATGTTGGGCATCCCGAACACGTAGATGAAGTGCTGGTCGTAGCCGAAGCCGTTCTCCGCGTTGTCGTAGAGCCAGTTGTCGCCCTTCCTGCCGAGCACGTTGCCCACGATGGAGTAGAAGCGGGTGAACCGATTGAGGTTCACACAGATCCAGAACTGCTCGGTCTTCGTGGACGTGCCGTGGAACCAGTTGCGGAACGCGGTGTCGTGCGAGGCGGAGCCGTGGTAGCCGTCGCTCTGGAACTTCGGGGCGTAGTTGCCCTCGTAGAGGTTGAAGCACGAGTGGGCGCCGTGGTTGCTGTTGATCGTGCAGCCGAGCAGGTCGCCCTGGATGCCGCTGTCGTCGCACCAGTTGTAGGCGATGACGTTGCCGCACGAGCCATTGATCTCGACATGCGGAAAGGTCTCGGCAATGGCGTTGTCCTCGAAGAGGCAGAAGGAGGAGACTCCGACGAGGATTCCCGCACCGTTCGGCCCGAGGGCGCTGTTGCGCTTCGCCATCGTGCAGCCGCGCACCTCGCACTGCACGCAGCCGTCCACGCTCACGTGGTAGTTCGGCGCGTTCCGCACCGCCACGTTCTTCACCCAGCAGGCGTAGCCCTGGCCCATGCCGATCAGGCCGTGGGGCGTCTTGGAGTTCGCCCCATCCACCGTCAGGTCTTCGATGCCCACAAACTCGGCGTAGCGGCCGACCGGGCGCAGCACGGGCGCCAGCTCGGCGGGCAGGTCGAAGAGGAGGCCGGGCGAGATGGTGACGGTTGTGGGAGTCTTCGCCACGACGCGCGAGAGCTGGCGGCGCAGGTAGTCCCAGTTCGCGGGCGCGACGACGGGGAGCTTGCGGTCGTTCTTGAGCGAGAGCTGGCAGGGCAGGCCGATGCCGCCGTTGCGGTAGGCATCGAGCGGCTTCGTGTCGCCCACGGCCAGCACCGTGTCGCCTTTTCCCGGGCTGCCCGTGATGTCGAGCTTGAGGCGGTTCGGATACCACCAGTCGCCGCCGTCGGCCGGGGTGATCCCGATCGCGCTGCCGGAGGGATGGTGTCCCATGATGATGGTCTTCTCCGGCCCGTCGCCGCGGACTGTAATCCTGCTCTTGCCACCGCCCACTGTGCTACAAACATCCAGAATCTTGTTTTCCGGAAAGATTTTTCCTCCGCGTTTGGTTGCGGCTTGCCGCGATGGGATCCCTTTGTCTATCCGGTACTTCCCCGCAGGGAGATAGACCACATCGTTGTCCTTCGCATCGGCGATGGCCCTCATGATCGCCGGCTGCGCATCGGCGGCCCCGGTGCTGTCGGCGTTGTAGGGCGCCTTCGTCACGTCGAGCAGATGCGTTCGGTCGGTCGGTATGCCGCCTGGCACGCCCACGGTGACGCCAGGCGTCCAGCCGGACAGCCTGTCGGCCGGGATCAGTTCCGCGGCCGCGGCCACGCCCGCACACAAGGCGAGCGATAGGCGGGGTGCAAGGTTCATCGCTTTCCTTTCACGTAACGCGGGTTGACGCGGTGTCGGCAACGGATAAGATAGTGGGACTCTTGCCGGACCGCAACGGGCATTGGAGACATGACATGAGAGTGGCGTCGATTGCCCTGGCCTGCGCTGCCGTGTGCAGTTGGCTCGGGGCCGGCGAGGCGGGCAGGGCGCCGGCCACGGTGGAGTTGAAGGTGCGGCTGGAGCTGGCCGCGAAGGCGGAGCTGGCTCCCGCCAGCATCAAGTTCGCGCCCTTCCCTGGCGGCAAGCGGTGCGCCTTCACATTCGGCGGCTGCCAGCAGCCGAAGACGATTGCGACGCTCACCAAGCTGGGATTCCGCACCACCGTCTACTGCGACCCGGGCGCGTCGGCGGACGCGCTGCGGGCGCTGGAGGCGGCGGGGGCCGACATCGGGATCAACATCTGGGGCGGGAAGGGCACCTATGCCTCCCACATCGGCGCGAACACCATCCAGGAGGCATTCGACGCCGTGGCGACGAGTCGCATGGCCCTCCGCGCCAAGTGCGCGGGTCCCCTCGCCTGCGGGGCCATCGGCGGCCACTACAGCCCCGCGAGCTTCCCCATTGACCGCAGCCCCGAAAACCGAGCCGGCTTCGGCTACGCCTACCACGACGCCAACTATCTGCTATTGAGCGACAACAGGCCCTACATGGTCTACCTCGGCCGCGAGCGCGACAAGCTGCTCACGCTCAGAGAGAACTTCGACAACCGCCTCGACTCCCGCAACGTCCCCAACGAGATGATCTACTACCAACTGCTGGCCAACCAGTTCCGCGGCACGCTTCAGCGGGCCGAGAGGGGCCAGGTCGTGCGGTTCACCCTGCGCGACTTCAAGGCCGCCGACCTCGACGAGTGCGCCGCCATCATCGGCCCCTACGGCGCCCACGAGGACATCTGGCACGCCAGCGAGGCCGAGATCGGCGCGAACGAATACATCCGCAACAAGGTCCGCGTGGCGCGCGTCAAGGCCGAAGACGGTGGCACAGGCTTCCAGCCTGTGGCCCCGCCCAGCTTCGATGTCGTCCTTGCTATCGAGGAGGACACGTTTCCCCCCTTCCTCCTCACCCCTCTGCCGCTGGCGTTGCCGGCCAGCGTGAAGGTGAAGAAGGCCACGGTGGCGGGCATTGAATGCCCTGTCACTTCGCGTGAGGAGGGCACGTTTGTGGACGTGCCGCTTGCGACGGCGCTCGCCGGCGGCCTCAAGTTGACGCTGAAAACTGCGGCACCGGATATGACGGTCCCCGACCGGCTGGAGCTCACGCTGTCCATCGAGAATGCGTCGGATGAGCCAATCAAGGCGGCTCGGCTGCGATGGGCCGGCAGCGTCGGCTTCCGCGTCGAGGGCGGGGCTGACCTGGATATTCCGCCCAAAGGCAAGCGCGAGGTCAAGGCCACGGCAGTGACCGCGCGAGATGCCCGCTTCGGCCTCACGCCTTTCCAAGCCATCATCACCGCCAGCAATGGTGGCACAGGCTTCCAGCCTGTGCTCATGGCCGGCTTCGAGGCCGTCGTGGCGCCCAGGCTGCGGGTGGCCGTGGACCCGATGCAGCGCGTCCCGATGGTGCCGGGCCGCTACCAGCACTTTTTGGTTCACGTGGACAACAAGCGGAGCGCGCGGCCGGGCGGCCCGCCCGACACGCTGATCAGCCACAAGGCCGGGCCGTGCAAGGGCACGGTGGCCCTCGAACTGCCCAAGGGCATGGCCGCCAGCCCCGCCGAGCAGCCCTTCGAGCTGGCCGACCACGACGCCAAGACACTCGTCTTCAAGGTCCAGAACGAATCGTGGAGCGATGCCGAGGAAATGGTGAGGCCCGTCATCCGCTTCGCGGGCGAGAAGGAGGCCGTGGCCGTCCTTTTCCCCGGCACCACCGTCATCCGCGACAAGGCGAAGCTCCACGTCGAGCCCTTCGACGCACTTGGCCTCATCGCCGAGGCAACGTGGGACGACAAGACGAAGAACGGCCACTTCGACCGCAGCCGCGGCAACCCCGGCGCCCACTTCTACCCCGGCCACCGCGCCGCCTACAACAACGAGGGCGTCAAAGGCTGGTGCATGAACTCCCAGGACGTCTGCCAAATCCACGACCCCTTCCGCAACATTGACGGCTGGGAGGGCACGGCCTGCTTCTGGGTGCGCAAGGACCCATCAAAGCGAAACGAGATGACCTTCGTGCCCGACCCCGCGGCCACGGCGAAGCTGGCCTGCGGCCGCTCGAACGATGGCGAGACGCTTTTCTGCGCCGGGCTGGTGCAGAACGTGGGCAGCTCGGACAGCGGCCTCACGCTGCGGCGGTTCCGCTCGTGGCAGGGCAAGCCGGGCTACCTCCAGCTCACCTATCAGCTCATGGGACGCCGCCTCGTCGTCTGCCAGGCCGGGCCGTTCGAGTGGGCCGAGGCCTGGCGCCACGTGGCACTCCTCTGGTCCGTGCCCCAGCGGCGGCTGGAGCTGTATCTCGACGGCAGGCCGGCGGCGAAAGCTGAGCCCGGCGAGGGCGAATGGCACGCCTCGCCCTGGGACACCGGCGGCCCGAGCGGCTGGAACCTCATCCTCATCAGCAGCGACCACGGCCTCTGGAGCGGCACCTGCCGCGATGAGGTGGCGATCTACAGCCGGCCCTTGACTCCCGAACAGATCCAGGCGAACATGGCTAAGGCCAAGAGGGAAGAGGGAAAGTGAGAGTGAGAGTGAGAGTGAAGAGGGAAGAGGGAGGCCGAGGGTGAACGCAAGTCCCAGTGTGCCCAAGTGGCGGCGCAGGTGGAAGCGTGTGCCGGCCGAGGCGCGCTCGGCCGCCGCGGCGTCGCTCGGCGACCTTTTCCGCCGGCGAAGGGCCGCCACGCTCCTGCCCCTGGCACTCGCAGTCTCCCTCATCCTCCACCTCGCGGCCACGCCACTCCTGGTTGGCGGGAAGGGGAGGGGGGTGGACGACCTTGCGGCGCAGGAGGGCACCTACCTTAGCCAGGTGATGCAGAAGGAGCGGGCGCGAGCCGTCTCGCGCGAGGTTCAGGGCCGCCTCACCATGCCCCCGCCGCCCCCCGAGCCCGAGGCCGTCGTGCAGTCCGCCCTCACCGAGTCGCTGACCAGCGACGTGGCGAAGATCACCGGCGACCTCCTGGGCGTGGAGCTTCAGCGCGACCTGGCCAACTACGTCCAGGCCAGCCTCAAGGACGAATTGGCCTCCGCCGCAGCCGACATCGCCACGGGCAAGCTCTCCGAGGACGAAATCCGCGAGCTCCACCGCAAGTTCCAGGAGAAGGCCCACGAGAAAACCCTCGCCTGGCGCAAGGAATACCTCGTCCAGCACCAGGAAGAACGCGCCGCGATGAGCACCACCGAGTGGTACGAAAAGGACGTGTCGCGCACGCTCTTCGGCAACATGCAGTTCGAGCTGTTCCGCGCGTATCATAAACTCTGGTTCGTCGAGTTCTGCCGCTCCGAGCACACGCTGCACTGGGGCCGCTGGGGCTTCCTGGACCTCGGCGGCTTCGGGCGCAAGGCGGCACAGCTCCGAAGGCTCCTCAAGGACGCGCCCGCAAGCGCCGAGCACGCGCAGTCCCTCGCCCAGACGCTCGCTGTCATTCGCGGCAAGCAGATTTTCGACGGCCGCTTCACCGACACCTACTCGTGGGAGTCCGCGTGGAAGCACCACGTCGAGGAGTACTTCCCTCACCGCGCGGACGAAATGTGCAAGAAGGGCGAGGCATTCGCGGCGCTGTGGGACAAGGCTCTCGCCGCCGCCGCCGCCTACTGCCGAGGTGCGAGGGACGAGGTGCGAGGGACGGGGGGCGAGGGGAAATCAGCAATCAGCAATCAGCAATGGAGGCGGCCTTGGCCGCCATCCGCGAGCTGTGCGAAGCCGCCGAGCAGGCCATTCCCAAGAACGCCCGCGAGTATGAGGCGGCCAACCAGGCGATCCGCTCCCGCGTCCTGCGTGGCCCGGCCTGCGAGCGGATGTTCGACCGCTGGGTCAACGGCCTCGTCGAGGGCCTCTCGCCCCTCATCCGCGACATGGCGCGCGGCCAGTTCAAGAAGGGCATCATTGTCCACAAGGACGGCCTCGACCGCGCGATGAAGGAGTTCACCGAGAGCGTCGTGCCCCTCGTCCGCCGCGACACGCTTCGCATGTTTCCCCAGCCCGTCTTCAACCGCACGGTCTTCGTGATGGACTACGCGAACCCGTACCGCAGCAAGGTGACGGGCAAGGACGGCCCGCCGGACGCCGAGGACATCGCGCGCGACGAGAAGGCCCTGGCCGACGCGTTGGCCCGCTGGCCCGAGGCGGATGGAGCCTACGTGGACGCCCGCGCGAAGGTCATCGAGGAGCAGTTCCAGCGGGCGATTGACCGGGCGAAGGAGGGCATCCTCTCTCGCGTCCTCACGGGCGACCTGCTCTTCAAGCAGATGGGCAACTTCGTCGAGGGGGTGGACTACGCGGACAAGGTCCAGGAGAAGCTCGACGCCCGGGCGATGGCGCTCAAGGGCCGCGGCCAGGACCTCGCGAAGCTGACAAAGGACGGCGTGCCCGACACCTCGGCCCCCCTCGTCGCCCTCCTCTTCGGCGCATCGAAGGGCCACGGGGCCAACCTCCAGCCCGTGCCCGCCAGGATGCAGCCGGCCATGCTCACCCCCGCCGACGCTCCTGAGGCGGCGCTCCTCGCCGGCCCGCCATCGCTTCCCCCCGCCGCAGCCAAGTGGGGCTTCGAGGAGCAGGCCGCCGTGAGGCCGGAGTTCGACGACTCCCCCCACTTCGAGGCCATTCCGTTCCTCACCAAGTTCCCGCGTCTCGACGGCGACCTCTCGGACTGGGGGAAGATTCGCCCCCTCATCCTGCGTCCCACGCGCGGCGGCGAGGCAATCCTCGTCTATGCCGCCTGGAACTACCAGGGCTTCTTCTTCGGCTACCAGGTGAAGCAGGACGCCGAGCGCTTCTACTACCCCTCCCTCTGGCGCATGGGCCACAACCACAACACCGGCGGCGTCGAATACCAGAAGGTCACGGGGGTGGACTGGGCCTACCGCGGCGACCACCTGCGGCTGATGTTCGACACCCTCGACGCGCGCAACGACAACCGCGGCGAGCCCCACACCCAGGAGTTCGCCATCTTCCCCCTCGGCATCGAGAGCGACCCGAGCGTGCCCGGCATCGAGCGGCTCATCGCCTCGCAGCGCGACGCGGCGACCAAGGAGTACCGCGGCGTGAAGGCCACGTGCAAGGTCTTCCCGCCCCAGCCCCCCGTCGAGAGCGGCCCCGACGGTTCCGGCCCCTTCCGCGTCACGAAGCAGTCGCCCACGGGCTACACCATCGAGGTCTTCGTCCCCCGCTCGCTCTTCCGCGTACCGGTCTTCGCCCCGGGCTGGCGCATCGGCTTCGACTGCGTGGTGGCCACGGGCGTGCAGCCTGGCGACGACCCGCGCCTGAGCCGCTTCGTCGGCCAGTCGTGGAGCGGCGGCTGCGAGGCCGACCGCCCGGACCGCTGGGGCGATCTGCTCCTGCTCGGCACCGACCCCCGCATCCTCCTCCAGGAGGCCAACGCCGCCGGCAGCCTCGCCCAGAGCCTGACCCCCGGCCACTCGTACCTCGTGACCGTCATTGACCCCGACCGCAACGTGAACCCCGCGGCCGAGGACACCGTGCTCGTCAGCGCCGAGGTGGGGAATGGCGACGGCGACGTCGAGGTCCTCGTCCTCCGCGAGACGGCGAAGAACTCCGCCATCTTCCGCGGCTTCGTGGACACCCAACCCGGCCTCGGCCGCCAGGTTCAGGGCGTCCTCGAGGCCATGCCCCTCCAGCA